>Ga0105164_10000328_pt1 | contig 35558 bp, 32 predicted proteins | sample VDWuncwatermetaG_FD_89674 | JGI IMG/M metagenome (GOLD analysis project Ga0105164, IMG submission 89674) | Wastewater microbial communities from Netherlands to study Microbial Dark Matter (Phase II) - VDW unchlorinated drinking water | ecosystem: Environmental > Aquatic > Freshwater > Drinking...
GTGCAGGGGACTGGTTTGCCGTGACACTGGATCCGAGCCTCCGGGGACAAAAGAACGACAAGGGAAATCTCGATTTTGAGGAGGCCTCTCTGAAAGTGGCCTATCGGAACCTTGAAGTGAAGGCAGGGGACCTGAACTTCTGGTGGGGGCCCGGTTATCATGGCGCCCTTCTTCTGACGAACAACCCACGTCCTTTGCAGGCCTTTTCTTTAAGAACGCGCAATGCCTTTCAACTTCCTTGGAAGTTTAAATGCTTGGGGAGTTGGCAGGCCCAGCTAATGGGTGCCCAGTTGGAGGAAAAAGCCACACCTTCCAGGCCTCGTTTGGCAGGGACCCGGTTGGAATGGTCTCCTCATCGTCGTATTGTAGCGGGCTTATCGCACACCACCCTCTATGGAGGAAAGGGTGAGACAGACCGATTTTCCACCTTTTTCAAAGCGATAGACCCGACGACAGGAGGAGGGGAAACGGAACGGGCAGACCATCTGGCCGGTGGAGATATTCGGTTTTTTTTTCCTGAATTTGCACGTTGGGTGAAACTCGGGTCAGGCCTCGAATTATACGGGGAATTATACGGCGAAGATACAACAGGGTTCTACATTCCAATATTCACCAGTACCTTAGAGGGTCTTTTGATTACAGATCTTTTCACGTGGCGAGGGCTTGATTTCCGATTCGAAGGGGCCAAAACAGATGCCATTGCCTATGAACACTTTGTTTATAAATCAGGGTATCGTTTCAAGAATGAATTTATAGGGCACTCACTCGGAGAGGACGCAGACGACATTTTTCTCAGACTCACTCAAGAATTTTTTTTAGATGAGAAACGATTTGTTGGCGGGGTTCAGTTTAACAGAGAACGTCACGGTCTTTCCGGGGCCCCTCTTTCTTTTGGGCAGACGCCGCGTATCAGAAATGAATTTCAAATAGACCTCCTTCATGAATTTTCAAAACAATTGGAGATGGCGATGGCGTATCAGTTTGAGGACATTAAGAACTTTCAGGGATCAAGCGGGGTTGATTCAAAAAATCACATTGTCACTCTACAAACCACGTTCCGTTTTTAAAGATCGGTGGAGGTGAAGACTTGAAGTCAAAAACAGTTCAACGTTTTATGGTTTGGTTTGTCTTAGGCAGTTTTATGGGGGAGTTTCCTCTTTCCGATTCTTTCGCACAAACGGGGAGTTCTTCTATCTTTCCGAAGAATATCAGCGGCATCTTAAAGGAAGAGGGGAAGAAGGAAGTGGATTCTGCCGAATTTGTGACACTCACCTGCCCAGCAGATGGAAAACAGTTTCAGATCGGGGTGACGCCGAGTGATATCGAGTTTCATAACGGCACAAGACAGGTTGTATGTCCTTACGATGGGACGGTTTTTTTTCCAAATCTTACACAGGCCCAAAGCCCCCAAAAAGAGAAATTGACCTTGACTACAGTACGGTGCCCGGTGGATGGCCGAGAATTCAAAACCGAGATAAATGTGGAAGACATTCTTGCAGGTCGCTCGGGAGTGACTCTTCGCTGCCCTTATGATGGCACAAGATTTCGACTGAGTGTTTACGGGGTACCTGAAAAAAGCACTGACGTCACGGACAATTTCACCACACTCAAGAATCTGGGAGAACTAAGATCTTTCAAAGCGGCGTTTGAAAATGGTCCAGAAGAATTTTTCTCTCCATTTGATGGTTCTCTGGTCTCCCCTCAAAGCATGACGCAACCTGAGTCCACTTTTCCTACCGCAAGGAAGCCCGAGGTGACACCAAAACTATCTCCGCAACTTTCTGCCATTGAGGAAATGTTTGTGAAGGGGATTTCCCCGGGAGTGCCGAAAGACATTCGCCAGTTTGGATATGACATTTTCCCTCAGTATGCCAAAGGAGTTACTCCGCAGAGCTATCCCTCCCCCTCCGAAAATTCTCCTTTTCAAAACGCATCCAATTCTACAGAAGTCATGATGCGTCGTTTTGAAAACGTTTTAAGCGCGGGTGGGAGTCCGCCTTCTTTAAGAGAATGGGGAGGGTTGGGAGGACCTGCGGATACAGCGACACTCTCAACCATTCCGATCGGCTCTGACTATGTCGTCGGACCCGGTGATACACTCATCCTTAATATCTGGGGATCTGTCCAGCAGAACGTTCCGGTCACGGTGGATGCCGATGGGAAAATTATGCTTCCCAAGGCGGGGCCTGTTTATGTCTGGGGACTTACTTTTTCGGAAACAGAGGCCCTCATTAAAAGGACCCTTCAGGAGCACTACGCCAACTTTAATATCAGTATTTCCATGGGGCGGTTACGAACGATCCGCGTCTTTGTCTTTGGGGCAGTGAAAGTACCCGGCACTTATTATCTCAACCCACAGGCAACGGTCCTTCATGCCCTCTACGCCGCTTACGGGCCTACAAAAGTCGGGACGTTGCGTCGTATCAAACTTCTCCATTCGGATAAGACAGAAGAAGTTGTAGATCTTTATGAAATTCTGATTAAAGGGAACAGCAAAGAAGATCTTTCCCTTAAGGCGAACGACACCGTTCTTGTTCCGCCCATCGGGGATACGGTCGGGATTGCAGGAAGGGTGAAACGGCCGGCGATCTATGAAACGGTCGGTCCCGTGGCACTGACCCAAGTTCTGGAAATGGCAGGCGGCCTCAGCGCGGCGGGTTATCTTCAGCGGATTCAGATTGAGCGGATCAAAGACCACGAACGCAAAGTCATCCAGGATTTCGAGTTTGCGCTCCCCGAAGATCTTCAAAAAAAAGGGACTTCCATTTCTCTTCAAGACGGAGACCTTGTCACCATTTTTCCGATTACCGCTCAGAGGCATAATTTTGTCTCAATCCTTGGAAATATCGAGCGGCCGGGTGATTATGAGTTGAAAGAAGGAATGCGCTTGCGTGAACTAATTGAGAAAGCGGGGGGTGCTCTACCGGGAACTTACATGGAACGTGCGGAGCTGGCGCGCTATCAAACCGACAAGAATCGTGAAATTATCAGTGTGAATCTTTGGAAACTTTTAAGTGGAGATGTGGGCCTCGACCTTCCGCTTAAAGAGTGGGACGTCCTCACCCTCTATTCCAGGTCACAGGTGATTCCGCCAAAGTTTATAGAAATTGAAGGAGCGGTTCATGAGGCGGGAACGTATGAACTCACAGAGGGAATGCGCTTAAGTGATCTCATTTTCAGGGCAGGAGGATTGCAGCGCACCGCGAGTCTCGAACGCGCAGAGCTTTTCCGTACAAACGGCGAGGAACCTGCCAAGATTTTGCCCGTTCACTTGAGAGAAATTCTCCGAGGAGGCAGAACGGCAGAGGATCTTTATCTTTCGGAGGGCGACCGGCTATTCGTTCGGGAGGCCGTTGCAGAGATGCAGATGGGCACCATGACACTCTCCGGCGAGTTCAAGTATCCCGGTCGCTATGCGATTCGCCGGGGCGAAACACTGAGTTCCGTCATCCGCCGGGCCGGAGGATTTACAGACCAAGCCTTTTTAAACGGCGCCGTCTTTACGCGAAAGACCCTTCGCGACCAGCAACAGGAGCGCGTGAAACAATTTTTCGAAACGGAACAGACGGCGCTTCTCCAGGAACAGGCTTCATTAGGTGTAGGATATGACCCATCTCAGAAACAGACCCGGATGGGACTTTTGGAATATCGGGAAAAGCTTTTGGCGAATATCGACAAAAGCCCCTTCTTGGGTCGGATGATTGTCAAGCTTGCTGACGCCGATGCATTGACAGGGACGCCGGTCGATTTTTCTCTCGAAGAGGAGGATTCCTTGACCGTTCCACGCTTGCCTTCTTCTGTGCTTGTTGTCGGAAATGTGTATAATCCCGTTGCGGTGACTTACCAGGAAGGAAAGAATGCGGATTACTATCTCCACAAAGTGGGAGGACTGACCAAGAGCGCCGATAAGAAACGGGTTTATGTCATCAAAGCGAACGGTGAAGCGATCAGCCAATTTGCCCGGGTCAAACGGGTGGAGCGCGGTGACACGATTGTTGTGCCCGAGGAGTTCAAATATAGGACGCCGACAGGGCTCTTTATCAAGGATACCGTCAACTTCCTTTATCAGATCGCTTTTGGCGCTATTGCCATTAGGGCGGTGCAGTAAGGCCTTTTATGGAGAAAGAATCATTTAACCTTCTTTATTATCTCCGCTTCTTTAATCGATGGAAGGGGTGGATTTTACTTCCTGCTACTTTGGCAGCGTTTGTCACCCTGGTGATAGGACTTTGCTCTCCAAGACCCTATACCACTGAGGCAACGATTCTGCTCTCAGGAATGGGAACTTTCAGCATCGGCACTCACTTAGGAAATTTTGGGATTCCCGACCTTTCGCTGGGTAATCCGAATGTGGACATCGTTTCCTCTATGATTCAGTCCCGCAGAATGGCAGAGGATATTACGGATCACTTCAAACTTATGGAAAAATGGGGTGTGCGCAACAGACCTCTTTTGATCCAGAAAGTCAAGCGCATGGTGACCTCTTCGGAGATGAAGAACGGTCTCCGTATTGAAGTGACCACTGAGGACCCTCAGCTCTCCAGTGACATTGCCAATTTCTGCGTTACGAATTTAGATGCCATGAATGACGCACTTCACCTCACCACCGAGAAACCGGTTGCCAAGATTTTGGATCCTGCCATTCCGCCGACGGTTCCCTCCAGCAGAAAGATTCTCCCTCGAGTGTGCCTCACTTTCTTTGTCTGGGTAACAGGATGCACCGTTTTTATCTTTCTCAGGGAATATATCAAAGACCTCCTTCGGAAGGAGAACGAGGAGCAAATGTTTTCAGTGGGTGTTCCGGATAAAGACAAGGAGCAGATTTTTTCATAGTCTTTACAAAGAGGTAACAAATGGCTGTCCATCAGGAGGAAAAAAGTTATCTCATCGGGGCGGTCGACCTGAATCACAACGGGGAATTAGAACTTGCGAGGCGTCTCATTGATTTGGCCGTTGAGACAGGACTGGATGCCGTCAAGTTCCAGAAACGGACGCCTGAAAAAATCTGGACACGAAAGGCACGGGAAAAACCTTTTCTCTCCCTCCCCGAATTCGGAAAGACGGTGGGGGAGGTTTATCGGACACTCGAACTCAGTGCCGCGCAATTCGGAGACCTTCGGTCCTATAGCCGCGGAAAGATTGATTTCCTCATAGCCCCTTTTGATCTCGACTCCTTGCAACTCGCCATGGACTTAGAGGTCGACGGACTTAAAATTGACCCTCCTCATCTGACGAACACCCCTTTTTTAAAAGCTGTGGCATGCTCTCAAAAAAGGATATTTGTGTCTGTTGCTGCTTGTAACCATCAGGATATTGAACAGATTGTCAGCCTTTTGAAACAGAATGAAACCGTTCTTCTTCATTCGGTCCATGCAAAGTCCCTTCCTATTGAAGAAACCTCCCTCGGATTCATGAGAGAGTTGAGTTCTTTTGGCCTGCCGGTGGGATATGCGGATTATGGACCTGATCCGATTCCTGCCTTGGTGGCTCTTTCGCTCGGCGCTTGCGCGATTGAAAAACCCTTTACCCTTTACCATCATTTGAGGGGACTGTGTCATGCCCATAGTCTCGATGCAGAACAACTTCGGAAATTTGTGAAGGATGTTCGGGCCGTGGAGGCAGCCTTGAAGCCGAATGGAGCCCGGCAAATTTTCCCCTCTGAAATCGAAGCTCTCGATCAAGACAGATTAGGACTTTTTGCAGCCAGGGATATTCGGGCGGGAGAGGAAATTTCTACGGAGATGGTCGAAGTCAAATCTCCAAGTTGCGGTCTTACCCCACGCCTCATCGATTTTGTGATAGGGCGGAAAGCAGTTTATGACATTAAAGCGGAAGATCCCATCACGTTTGGATTGATCGAGTTATAGTCATGATCTCGGTTATTATCCGCACTCGCAACGAAGAGAAATGGATCAGGAGATGCCTACAGGCGCTCCAGTGTCAGAGCGTTCCCCATCTTGAAGTGGTCGTGGTGGATAGCGGCTCAACCGATCGCACAGTAGCCGTTGCGAAACAGCATGGGTGTCGTCTGGTCCAACTTCAGGAGAACCACTTTACCTACGGACGGGCCCTGAATCTAGGAATTGAGGCGAGTCGGGGTGAGTATGTGGCGATCCTGTCAGCTCACTGTATTCCGCTCAATGATCAGTGGGCGCTTCGGCTATTTCTTAATTTTGCCCAAGAGGAAATTGCCGCCTGTTATGGCCGACAGGAACCTTTGCCAGACAGCGACATCTTTGACAAGCGGGATCTATGGACGACTTTTGGGCTGGATCGCCGTATTCAGGTGAAGGATTATTTCTTTCACAATGCCAATGCGATGGTCAGACGGAAGTTGTGGGAGGTTTTCCCCTTCGACGAAACTCTCTCGGGCGTTGAGGACAGGGCATGGGCAAGACAAGTGATCGAACAGGGATATAAAATTGTCTATGAACCAGAGGCGAGTGTCTACCATTATCATGGAATTCACCAAGGACGTGATGCGGCAAGGTGCGAACGTGTGGTCAAAGTCATCGAATGGATTCATAACGGCGGTAAACCTACGGCGAGTCGTTCAGAATGACTTCACCCAAAAATGTTCTAGCGGTCATTCCAATTCGTGGCGGAGATAAAGAGTTTCAGAAGGACGCCTCTTTTCTCTTGGGGGGCAAACCTGTCATCGGCTATACCATTGACTCTGCCAAGAGATCGCGATGGATCAACCGGATCGTGGTTTCGACGGATTCTGCCCAGGTCGCTTCTCTTGCAAAATCGTTAGGAGCAGAAACGCCATTTTTGAGACCCGCTTCTCTCTCAAGGCCTGAAGCGGGTTTGACAGAGGTCCTTAAACACTGCATCGAGTATTTCGAGAAAGAGGAAAATTATACACCAGAAATTGTGGTCCTTTTGGAGGTGACGCATCCCCTTCGTCCAGCGGGACTCATTGATGAGGTCGTCGATATCTTGGTTCGGGAAGAACTCGATACCGTTTTTGTGGCTCGAGAGGAAAGGCATGAGTTTTGGACCTTCGATGCAAAAGGAGGATTGGTCCGGGTTGGGGAGCGTGAGGGAGTCCGCGAAGACGCGTATTTGCCGAGGGATGCGAAGAAACCTCTCTATAAAGAAATGGGGGGACTGGCTACTGCCATCAGAACTGCCGTGATCCGAGACGGCAAGCGATTGGGAGATCGTGTCGGTTTGGTGCCATTGCGGGATGTGGTGAGTCTCATCGATCTCCACGATGAGGATGGCATGCGACTCGCTGAGGCATTGGTTCAGCAGAAACGGAATGATGCGATTTGAGTGAAGGACAATGAGGGAAACAAACTTTCTGAAGCATTTTGAGAATAGCAGTGACTTATTGAAAAACTGGAGGGGACAACAATGTGTCGGGATCTTGGAGGGCCTCTCTTCGGGTAATCAGAGCCACACCCTTGCGTGGAATCATATGTTAGAGAGACGAGGGCTTCGCGCCACTTATCTCTCTTTTGAATTAAGGTCTTTTCAGGATCCTGAAAACGCCTTGAAAGAAATTATTTCTGAAGCGGAGGTCATCCCAGATATTGTGGGATTTAAACTTGCAGCGCCTTACAAAAGAGCTGTTTTCAGAATCTTGGAAACATATGCGGAAGGAGCCGCAGCCCGTCTGGGTGTGGCCAATACGGTCGTGAAGAAAAAAGGTAGGTTTTTCTGTGAAAATACGGATGGGGAGGGAATGTACCATAATCTTTTGGAAGCGTTTGGACCTTTGAAGGGAAAGACGTTTCTCATCGTGGGAGCAGGCGGTGCAGCGACGACGATCAGCGATCGTCTCATTCAGACAGCGGGGAGAATTGTTATCGCGAATCGAACCCTAAAAAAAGCGCATCTCCTGAAGCAGCTTCTTAACGAGAACCATAACGGGAAGACGGTGGAGGTGGTCTCCATGGGAGACATTCCTCGGGTGATCCAAGAGGTAGATTGTGTGATCAATACCACTCCTGTCGGACGCGAAGGTCCTCTAGCATCCTTCTCAAGTCTTTCGCAGACGGATGTCAGTGCCGATGAAAATAACAAGGCCTCAGAGGAAATGATCAACACCCTTTCTAGACCCATCTGGTTTGCCTCAACCCTTTACCGCCCAGAGAAAGAACTGTTGCTGAGGCAGGCTGAGAAGGGTGGGCACCGCATTGTGAACGGTTTAGGCATGTGGTGTTATCAAGCGGCCTGTGCTGCCAAAGAATTCTTTTTTTTAGACGAGCTCCTTTCGGTCCCCCTTCACGAGATTGCGACTCTGTTTCGAGAAGGTCTCAACCTTAAAAAGCATGAAAACAAAAGACACCCTTCTTTTATCCGTGAGTGATAAAGACGTTCAGGCCTTCGGGGGCGTTTCTATCCTCCTCGTCACCCCCTTAGATCACCGGGGCAGACTCTGCGAAGAGGATTTAGTCTCTTTGTTAAAATTTGTCGGCACCCCACGCGTGGAAGGGGTATCGATTGGAGGAGTCACTGTTTGTGGAGAAATGGGAGAAGGATTCTGTCTGTCCCTCGAGGAACGTTCACAGGTGATTCGATTGGCCAAGCAGACGTTGGGAAAAGATAAATCCGTCATTGCAGCGCTCTTCGCCCTCTCGTTAAGGGAAGCGCTTGAGCAGGCGGAGAGTGCCAGGAGGAGCGGGGCAGATGCCTTACTGGTAGCCCCGGTCGCTCCCTTTCTCTATTCAGAAAAAGTGCTTCAAAGATTTTTTCAAAGTATCGGTGATACCGTGCAACTGCCGATGATCGCTTATCTGAATAAAATGTTTAAACAGGATTTGCCCCCCGTGACAGTGATAGAGGCTGTTTATGAAATTTCAGGAGTGATTGGCATTAAGGATAGTACAGGCAGTTCTGACTTTATGAACCTCCTCATTGAGCGGAGACCCGCTGGAAAACTTATGATTCAGACGGTGAGTCGTCTTGCTCTTGAAGGCGTTTTGGCCGGCGCGGATGGGCTTACCGTCGGAACCTCTAATCTCATTCCGGAGTCTGTACTAGAGGTTTGGGTCTTTGGCAGAAAAAAGGATTCAGAAAGCCAGCTGAAGGCGAAAGCCGCACAGGAACGGTTAAATCAAGCGGCTCTTTTTTATCAAGTTGCTACGGCACAAGAGGGGGATTCGAAAGATTGGGTAGTGGTCAAAGAAGCACTGGCACAGATGGGAATTATCCGTGAGGAGGCGAAATATCCTTCTCCTCCTTACGAGGTACTGTCATTGGAGCATCAAAAGAAAATCAGCCATTCTCTGTCAGAACTTGTAGGACGGAGTCGTGAAAGGGTCTTACGACCATGAAGGTCATTGCAATTATTCTCGCGCGCGCCGGCTCCAAAGGACTTCCTAAAAAGAATCTTTTGACATTGGCTGGAAAACCTCTCTTGGCCCACAGTATCGAGCAGGCAAGGGCCTCCGGCGTCTGCGATGTGGTTCTTGTCACAACAGAGGATGAGCGCATTGCTCAAGTGGCGCGTCAATACGGTGCGGAGGTTCCCTTTATGCGTCCTCCAGAACTTTCGGATGATGTGACCCCAGCAGAACCGGTCATTCGTCATGCGCTGATGACTTACGAAGCGATGACGAAGCAGCATTTTGACATTGTTGTTTATCTGCAACCCACCGATGTGTTCCGGACGCCAGCCCTCATCCGGGAGTGCGTAGAACGTTTAATCAAAAACCCCGATCTTGACTCGGTTTTCGCAGCGTATAAGACGCATAAAAACTTTTGGCGGAAATCTCCCGACGGAAGCTATGAAAGACTGGCAGAGGATTTGGCTACCTATGAATCGCGTCAGTATCGTAAGGAGTACCTTTATCGGGAAGATGCCGGGCTTGCCTGTGCCAGTCGCGCTTTTCTTGCCCGTGAGGGAAAACGGATCGGAAGGAAAGTGGATTTGGTGATCACCGAAGATTTCAAAACCTCGATTGATATTCATTCCCCGTTTGATTTTTGGATAGCGGATAAAATTATGGGGGAGTGGAGCGATGCGGAACTCCAGAAAAAACCGAATGTTCCCTCTTCTTTTGAGATGAACGGCGATGAGGCTTGGTTGGGTAAAGACTTAAAGTCGTGGTCACAAAGCATTCGGAATGGTTACATCCGGTCGTTTATCATTTTTGCCCTCCATGAGACAGGTGTTTTTGAAGCGTTGAGGCGGGAAGGGGCAAAGACGACAGAAGAGTTGGCGAAGGCATGTTCAGTCAACGCGCATCTTCTGGATGGGATTCTTCACTTTTTGCTTCATGCAGATCGGGTATTGGTGAAAGAAAACGGACGCTTTTCATTCACCGAAAGAGGAAAATGGCTGTTTGAGGACCCCGTATTGGCGATGTCCTTCGGTGCCGTGGGGGGATACTCCTGTTTACTGTATGAATTGGTTGCAACGCTGCGGAATGAAAAACGCTATGGCGTCGATTTTGAACGGCGGGGAGATCTGCTCGCGAAAGGAAGTTATTATACGGGAAGGAGAAGTTACCCGTGGGTCGTTTCGGAGTTGACCCGGTTGGGCATCCAAACCGTTGCCGACCTGGGGTGCGGCCTTGCCGATGTTCTGATCGAATTCTGCCGTATTCACCCGCCACTCAAAGGGGTTGGAGTAGATATTTCAAAAGAGGCCTTAAGAGAAGCGAAAAAACGTGTTCAGGAAGCTGGTTTTTCAGACCGGATTCGGTTGGTACACGGAGATATCACCCGCCCGGAAAGCTTCAGCAAAGCGGTGAAGGAGGTAGAGGCTTTTAATGGCATTATGGTCTTTCACGAATTTCTTCGCGAGGGTGAAGACGCAGTTATTGAAATGTTCCGTCGGATGAAAAAAGAATTCCCGGGACGATATCTTGTTGTCGGAGAGTTTGACCGCCTTTCGGATGATGAATTTGAGGCGATGCCGTTTCCGGATCGAATTCACCTCCTTTTCTACCAACATGTCATCCATCCCCTCACATGGCAGGGACTTCCCATGGAAAAAGAACGGTGGCTGTCTCTTTTTGGGCGGGCTGGACTTGAAGTCGTCACTGTAAAAGAAGACTTTCCATTTCGGCTGGTTTGTTTTATCCTCCGTTTTTCATAGCGCAAAGAAAACAAGAGTACCGGCATGAGCTTTGTTCGCATAAAGAATTGGTTCAGGTGGCAGCTCCCGTACGTAGCCCTCGCGTATAGCTATTTTCCTATTACCCTCACAAAACGGGTTCTTCTTCGTTCACCAGAAAGGCGTTCGAAGGATCCGATGGTTCGGCGCTTTTGGGACATCTGGGGATTCTTGCCGAGGGAAGTCGTCGCTTTTTCCCGCAGGACTCCTCCCGCTTGGTTTCTGATGAGTTCAGGGGGGGAAGTGATGATGGTGAAAACGCTCCTTAAGCGGCTGCACGCGGAAACGAAACCCACTCTTTTGTCAACAGCTTCCTATGATGCCTTTGATCTTTTGCGCCGTATGGTTGGACAAGAACGGCTCTTTTTTCCTCCGTGGGATACTTTCCTTCCCGCCAAGCGGGTCCTTCGTCAAATAAGACCCCATACCCTTATTTTTGTGCAGAACGCCTGTTCTCCGGTTTTATTGAGGCAGGCCCGCCGCGCAGGGGTTAAGACGATATTAATCAATGCGCTTTTGAGCCGGAACGTCTCGGTCGCGAACAAAACGATGAGGCGCGCGATCGCTCTTGGGTTTCATCGGGAATTGGATTGGATTGCGGTGCAGGGAGAGGCCGACCTTCAAGCGTTTCTTGAGCTGGGAGTGCCACGGGAACGTCTCGAGGTCACCGGCGACCTGTGTGCAGATGTGAAGCACTTGTCTTTGGGCTCTGAAGAACGTTCTCAGCTCCGGCAAAGTTTAAGACTTGATGCATCGGTTCCGGTCATGATTGCCGGAAGCACCCATCCCGGTGAGGGGAAAATGTTGTTTGACAGTTTCCGTCTCCTCCGTCAGAGAAGGCCGCAGGTGCGTCTCATCCTTGCGCCACGGTGGTTACATGAAGTTCCTGAAATGGCGAAGCATTTCATGGAAAGGGGTCTCAGGGTGATGCGGCGGACTGAATTGCCCGATGGCCTCAATGGCCATGAAACTTATGATGTTCTTCTGTTGGATACTTTTGGTGAATTGGGTAGACTCTACGGCATTGCGGACGTGGTCTATATTGGTTCAAGTCTTGTTCCCATCAACGAGCGACGGGGAGGTCATAATATTTTGGAACCCCTTGCTCATGGCGTCACGCCACTTTTTGGACCTCACATGAACCTTTGGCGTGATATCACCGATCGGATGCTCAGCGTGTGGCCCGGACTTTGTGTGGATTCCGCTGAGATGCTTGCAGAGCGGGCAGAGGAGGTATTGTCGGGGACTGCTCCCGTATCGGCCATTCGAGAATTTTCCGCAAAGATGATCGAACGGGGAGACGGAGCGGTCGATCGGACCCTTTCGTTCCTTCGGGATCGGGCGGGCGTGACATGAAGAAACATTCATGCTTGGTTTGTCAAAGTAAAGAGTATGAAACCGTATACACCCTCCGGGAAGATCCGTACCTCCGCCGTTTAGGTCTTCAGACGACGCCGGTTTCAAAGGTCCTGTGCCGTGAATGCGGTCTCATTTATTCACAGCCACAGTTAGAAGAATCGGAGCTAAAGCAACTCTATGCTTCTCTGCGGCAGAGTGACATGCCAGCGGAGGAGCATTTATGGTGGAAGGAACGTCAGGCACAGGAAGATTTTGAGTGGGTACGCCCCTATCTTGGAGCGAGGGGTTCCGTATTAGATATCGGTTGCTCAGAGGGGAGTTTCTTGCGAATGTTCCAAAAGCACGGATGGCAACCCTGTGGTATCGAACCTTCGAGCTTCGGGCGGTTCGGGCGGGCGCGGTATGGCTTAGATGTTCGGGAAGGACTTTTTGAAGAAATCGATCTTGATGAACATTCATTTGATCTTGTCGCAGCGCTTCGCGTCTTAGAACATATTGCGAACCCGCGGGAATTTTTGTCACGCATCGATTCATTACTCAAGCAAGAAGGGCTTCTCTATTTGGAGGTCCCCAATGTGTGGAACCCCCGCCATCACCTCAGAGAATTTTTAGGAGCCCAACATCTCAGACTTTTTTCAAAAGAGACACTGCTTCTTTTTTTAGCACAAATGGGGTTTGAGCCTGTTGCGGTTGACGACTCCAAAAGGAGTCTTCGAGTGCTTTTCAAACGCAGTCAAAAAGAATCACTTCTTCTGGAATGTCCACCGCCTCGTCGTCGGCTGGAAGCTCACCAGTTACGTCGCGTTTGGCAGGGATACCGTCTGAAGTATTTCTGGGGTGTCACCTTGAAGGGGAGGCTCCGCCAAGGAATGGACAGGATTTTGGGTCCGACATTGGCGCGAGGGAGTGTGAGAGAGGCCAAACGTCTCTTCCGCGCCTTGGTCGGGTCTCGCGTGAGGAAACATTCTCCATGATAACGAGAATGAAAATCTTGATGGTGGGACTGGGAGGTATTGGGCAAAGACATGTGAGAAACCTGCGCGAACTTTTTGGCGATAAAATCGAAATCCTTGCTTACCGTGTTCGGGGGTTGAAACAGACTCTCACAGACACCCTCAAGGTTGAAGAAGGGGTCGACTTAGAACAGAAGTATCAGATTACCTCTTATCGGCAATGGGAAGAGGCGTTGGGTCAAAAGCCAGAAGTTGTCTTCGTGACGAATCCGAGCAGTTTACATATCGACATAGCGTTACAGGCGGCTGAACGGGGATGTCATCTCTTTATTGAAAAACCGTTGTCTCATACGCTTGAAGGAGCTGACCGGCTCATCAACCTCGTGGAAAAAAAAGATCTCATTGCTTTTGTGGGCTATCCTCTCCGATTTCATCCAGGTCTCAAACAGGTCCATTCTCTCCTAGAACAAAAAGCGATTGGGACACTCCTCTCGGCCCGGTTGGTCGTAGGGGAATATCTGCCCAACTGGCATACCTACGAGGATTATCGCCAGATGTATGCCGCACGGGAGGAGTTAGGGGGAGGTGTCATCCTTTCACAAATTCATGAGTTTGACTATGCCTACTGGCTTTTCGGCATGCCCCGTCGCATTTTCGCACTCGGCGGAAAGCTGAGTCATCTTGAAATCGATGTCGAGGACACCGCAAGTACGTTGATGGAATGCGGTGTGAATGGGCGTAAAATGCCTGTCCATGTTCATCAGGATTTTGTCCAAAGGCCCTCTCACCGGACCTGTGAGATTATGGGAGAGGAAGGAAGAATTCTCTGGGATTATCATGCCGGGACCGTCCAGGTTTTTTCGGCAACGAAGAAGGAAGCCCAAATCTATCCTCTCAGCGAATTCAAAAGGAATCAGCTCTTTATCGACGAATTGAAACATTTTTTTGACTGTTTGGAAAGGAATGAAAAACCGCTGGTCACGATTCAGGATGGTGTGAACAGTCTGAAAATTGCATTGGCTGCAAGACGTTCTCTTAAGACGGGAAAGGTCGTTGAAATTGCCCAAACAGAGCGGGAAACTTAAGCATTTAGGATTGTTTGACTTAACGGGTCGCGTAGCGGTTATTACGGGAGGCGCAGGGTTACTGGGCCAGAAGCATGCGGAAGCGATCGCTAGCGCGGGGGGGCATGTGGCATTGGTTGACCAGAATGAAGCTGGAGTGCGGACAGCCTCTGACAGGATTGCAAAGCATTATGGAGTCGAAGCGGTCGGCCTTCGCTGTGATATTACGCACCCGCAGGGTGTTGAAACAATGGTCAAACGTGTCAAAGACCGATTCAGAAGAATCGATATCCTCATCAACAATGCCGCCATGACAGCCAAAGAAGGGAGCAGCCATCAGGAAGATTACTTTGCCCCTTTTGAGGAATACTCTTTGGCGCTGTGGGAGAAGGCCCTCGCCGTGAATCTGACCGGGATGTTTCTCTGCACCCAGGCGGTAGGCAAGGTGATGGTCCGCCAGAAAAAAGGGGTGATCGTGAATATTGCGTCCACCGCGGGGGTGGTGGCTCCCCACCATGAGATCTATCAAGGCGTCAAGAGTCCCTACTCCGGAAAACCGTTCAATACACCTATCTCTTATTCGACGACAAAGGCAGCTGTGATCAACTTTACGCGGTATCTTGCGACGTACTGGGCCAAGAAAAACATTCGGGTTAACGCCCTTTCCCCCGGTGGGGTTTACGATAACCATGATCCTGCGTTTGTCAAAAACTATAGTTCCCTTGTCCCGATGGGCAGGATGGCGGATCGCGACGAGTACAAAGGGGCGATCCTTTTCCTGGTGTCCGATGCCTCGTCCTATATGACCGGTACCAATTTGATTGTTGATGGGGGACTGACCTGTTGGTGAAAGAGGAATCCGATGGTTAAAAATATAGAAGCGTTTTTCGTTTCTCCCGAAACAAAAATTTCTGAGGCGCTTGCCTGTTTGGATAAGACCGGTGTCGGTATTGTCTTAGTCGTAGATGAAAGCCGGCACTTGTTAGGAACCCTCGTGGACGGCGATATCCGGAGGGGCCTTTTGAGGAATATCGGACTGGAGGAGCTGGTTAGTCGTGTCATGAATAAAAATCCCGTGGTTTCAAATGTCCAAGTCTCCAAGCAGGAAATCACAAATTTGATGAAAAAAAGAGGGATACGTCATATTCCTCTTCTGAATGACAGAGGGGAAGTCATTGAGATTTTTCGAATGGATGATTTCTTTCGGGACGCCGTCCACGATGAAACGCGTGTGGTGATTATGGCCGGTGGTTTGGGGACGCGTCTTCGGCCTCTTACAAAGACGAAACCCAAAGGGCTCCTCCCTGTGGGGAATAATCCACTTTTGGAGTCCATTGTCCAAGACCTGGCTCGCCATGGATTGAGGAGAATCGTTTTGGCTGTGAATTACAAAGCAGAATCGATCAAGCGTTATTTTAAAGATGGAAAGAAATGGAATGTGTCGATTGATTATATTCAGGAAGAGAAAAGGCTTGGTACAGCGGGTCCCCTTAAGCTTCTTGAAAATCGCGGGGACACGCCCTTATTGGTCATGAACGGGGACCTTCTGACCAAGATCGATTATCCCCATCTTCTTCGCTTTCATCGGAAAGAGGAATTCGAGCTTACGGTCGGAATCAAATCCGCAGATTTTAAGGTACCCTATGGCATTGTCAGGCTACATGGAAAAGAGATTCTCGGGGTCGAAGAGAAACCGATACAACGTTTTTTCGTCAACGCCGGCATCTATGTGATCAATCCGGAAATGATTGATTTAATTCCGAAGGATGGATATTTTGACATGACCGAACTGATTCAAAAGGCGATTGACCATAACGCCAAAGTGGGTGGATTTCCCCTTCATGAATATTGGTTAGACATCGGATCTAAAAAAGATTATGAGAAAGCCAAAAGCGAAACGGCCAGGGTCTCTGTATAGGAAGGGAGATTCCATTGAATTGGGAGAAGAAAAAAGTTTTCATCACCGGCGCAGGGGGGTTTATCGGAAGCCATCTGGCGGAAGGATTGGTTGAGAGGGGAGCCTCTGTCAAGGCTTTTGTCCGCTATAACTCCCGACGGGATACCGGTTGCCTGAAAGTGCTCCCTCCAAAAATCCAGCGCCAGATTGAAATTATTTTTGGGGATTTAAGAAATCCTGACGATGCAAGGCGGAACCTTAAACAGAGCAATATCATCTTCCACCTTGGGGCTTTGATCGCCATTCCCTATTCTTATGTAAATCCGCGGGAAGTGGTCGAAACCAATGTGCTGGGAACCCTCAATATTTTATCTGCTTGTTTAGGGGAGGATGTCGAGCGAATCATTCACACATCCACCAGTGAGGTTTACGGGACGGCTGAATACGTTCCTATCGACGAAAAACATCCTCTTAAAGGACAATCTCCTTATTCAGCAAGCAAGGTGGGGGCGGATAAGATCGCTGAAAGTTTTTTTTGTTCTTATCAACTTCCCGTTGTCATCGTTAGACCCTTTAATACTTATGGTCCTCGCCAATCCGCGCGGGCCATTATCCCGACCCTCATTACCCAGGCGCTCACAAAGGACAAAATTTCCGTGGGGTCGCTACATCCCCGACGGGATTTTACCTATGTTTCGGATATTGTAAGCGGCTTTATCAAAGTGGCCGAAGGGAAAAATGCTTTGGGGACTGTTGTCAACCTTGGTTCCAACACCGAAATTTCGATTGGGGATTTGGCGAAGGAGATTTTCGAGCTTTTGGGAAAGACATCCGTGAAAATGATTCAGGCACCTGAAAGGATCAGGCCGACTCAGAGTGAGGTAGAACGTCTTTGGGCGGATAATTCAAAAGCCAAAACGTGTTTTGGATGGTTCCCAACCATTTCTTTGAAAGAAGGGCTGTCGCGAACCATTGCGTGGGTACAGGAGCACCCCGATTTTTATACAGAGGAAGAAAGTTATGTCATCTGAGGAGGGAAAAGTTCTTACGCCACAGCGGATTCCTCTCTCTGAACCTTTCTTTGAGGGGAATGAGTGGAATTATCTCAAAGAATGCCTAGACACAAATTGGGTTTCTTCAGAGGGTCCTTTTGTAGAGCGGTTCGAACGGATGGTGGCGAAGTTCCTCGGCATCCCTCATGCAGTGGCTACCTGTAACGGGACCACTGCACTTCACACCTCTTTACAAATAGCCGGGATACAACCGGGCGAAGAGGTGGTGATGCCGGCTTTGACATTTATCGCCCCGGCAAGTGCTGTACGGTATCTGGGCGCCTATCCTGTATTTATCGATGTAGAACCAGACTATTGGCAGATCGATCCCCAGAAGGTGGTTGATTTCCTCACAAAAGGATGCCTCTGGAGAGAAGGAGGTCTCTACAATCGTGAGACAGGCCGTCGGATCAAGGCGATTCTACCTGTTCATATGTTGGGACATCCTGTCGATATGGATCCCATTTTAGAAATAGCGAGACGTTACAGATTGGTTATGGTGGAGGATGCTGCGGAAGGACTGGGGTCAAAATACAAGGGACATTTTGTTGGAACGGAAGGGGATATCGCATGTCTCAGTTTTAATGGAAATAAAATTATCACCTGTGGCGGGGGAGGGATGATTGTAACAAATAACGAGGCGTGGGCGAGAAGGGCACGCTACCTTACCACACAGGCTAAGGACGACCCCGTTGAATATGTGCATAAAGAGATCGGGTATAACTACCGTCTGACGAATCTCCAAGCGGCGGTCGGCGTGGCGCAGATGGAGCGGTTAGATCATTATATCGAGCGGAAAAGAATCATTGCCCGACGATACCAAGAAGCACTGAAAGACGAGGGCCTCTCCGTCTTTCGGGAAGCGCCGTGGGCAAGAAGTATTTACTGGCTCAATGCGGTTGTTATCGAAGAACGCCTTTTTGGATTGAACCGTTATCAATTAATGGATCATCTCCGCCAAAAAGGAATCGGTACACGGCCTTTATGGCATCCACTCCATCGGTTAGTTCCTTTTTCAGACTGCGATAGCTTTCATGTGGAAGTGGCTGACCGTTTATATCGAAGCGTCTTAACCTTACCCAGTTCCATCGGTTTATCTGAGGAGGATCAAACTTTTGTGATCCGTGCAACGCTTGAGGCCAAAAAAGGAGCGCCTGTCACGGAGAAGACGATCCCATGAAAGTCCTCTGTACCATTTGTGCGCGTGCAGGGTCAAAGGGGGTGCCGTCGAAAAATGTCCGATCCATCGCGGGCAAGCCATTGATTGTGCATACCATTGAACAAGCGCTCGCCTGTTCCTTCATCACAAAGACCATTGTCTCCACGGACGGCGAAGCAATTGCAAAAGTGGCACGTGAAGCGGGAGCCGAGGTTCCTTTTTTACGACCCAAGGAACTTGCCACAGACGATGCTTCAAAAGAAGCGGTGCTCAAACATGCAGTGCGATTTCTTCAGGAAAGAGGGGAAAAGTATGATTTTGTCATTGATCTGGATCCGACGTCACCCCTCCGATGGGTGAGCGATATTGAGGCAGCGTTCCACCAGTTTCTTGAATCCGATGCGAACAATCTCTATTCGGTAACGCCGGCCCGTCGGAATCCTTACTTCAATATGATCGAACTCGATGAACGCGGTCGCTCGAGGCTCTGTAAGACCCCTCCAAAAGATATCGCAAACCGGCAGAATGCCCCTTGCGTCTTTGAGATGAACGCCTCTATTTATATTTACCGGACCGAATTTCTTTTAAAAGAGCCTATGACACTTCATTCAGACAATACGATTGTTTATATCATGCCTACAGAACGTTCTGTCGATATCGACACCCCACTTGATTTCAAAATCGTAGAACTTCTCCTTCTTGAGAGACAAAACATTGCCTATCGAGAACAACGATGAAACGGAAAGCAGTTTGTATCGGGGGAGGAGGGCATGCCAAGGTATTGATCGACATCGCCCGTCGTGTAAGAGGTGTTGAAGTGGTTGCCATCACAGAACAGGATCCTTCCAAACAGGGAAAGTCTCTTCTCGGCGTCCCGATTCTCGGAGGAGATAACCTTTTGCCTGATCTTCTGAAAAAAGGGGTCCGTGCAGCCATCGTCGGAGTCGGGGCGGTGAAAGTGAGTCCCGTGCGGCAAAAACTTTTTGAAGAAGCGGAACGTCTAGGGTTTGAGATGGTGAACCTCGTCGATCCCAGTGCAGTTGTTTCCAAGGAGAGCCGTCTTGGAAGGGGAGTTGCGATTTTTCCGGGGGTGATCGTGAATGCTGGAACGGTTCTTGGAAATAACGTGATTCTTTATTCCGGGGTGATTGTAGAGCATGACGTTACGTTACAGAACCATGTCCAGGTTTCCCCCGGTGCCATGATCGCCGGGGGTGTGGAAGTCGGAGAAGGGACTTTTCTCGGGGCAGGCTGTTGCATCCTCCAGGGGGTCAAGATTGGACGGGATGTGACGGTCGGAGCGGGTGCCGTGGTGCTCCATGACGTCTCGGAAGAGACCACTGTCGTCGGAGTTCCCGCAAAGCCGATGATACCCCTTCCGGTTGAGAAATGAGAACCCATACTGTAGGTACTCCAAAAGTGATGGTGGTGACGACCTCGCGCGCAGACTACGGAATCCTCTTTCCTCTGTTGACCGCTTTTAAAGAGGATGGACAGTTTAAAGTAAACTTGGTTGTAACGGGGGCTCACCTTTTCTCCATCTATGGCGAGACGGTGAAGGAAATCCAGAAAGACGGCTTGTTGATAGGAGATACGGTACGAATGGCTCTGAAAGGGGATCAACCTCCTCACCTCTGTGGGGCGGTCTCGCGGGGACTTATAGGGTTTTCGAAGCTTTTTCAAAAGGAATTGCCAGAGCTGGTCATCGTGGCAGGAGACCGCTATGAGCTTTTAGCCGTTTGTATCGCAGCCGTGATGCATAAGATTCCGATCGCCCACATTCATGGAGGAGAATTGACGCGGGGAGCGATAGATGATCGGATAAGGCATACCATCACCAAAATGGCGTCTCTTCACTTCCCGTCCACAGAAGTCTATGGGCGAAGGATTGTTCAGATGGGGGAAGACCCCCATGGCGTCCACGTCGTAGGGGCGCTGGGGATTGATACCATTAAGCAGATGCGATTCATGGATGAGGAAGAACTCTCAACTGTTTCTGGGGTCGATTTTAAGAAAAAAGTAGCCCTTGTCACCTATCACCCGGTGACGCTGGATGACTATTCGTTGGCAGCGAAACAGGTTCGGGAAGTCCTGCAGGCCGTGGTTGAGACGGAGTTGTTCGGCCTGATCACTATGCCAAATGCGGATACGGGGAGTTTACAAATCTATAAAGCCATCTGCTCTTTTGTACAAACCTATCCACAAAAGTTTAAACTGATCAAGAATCTAGGACAAAGGGCTTATCTTAGTGCGATGCGCTGTGCAACGGTGATGATTGGGAATTCATCCAGCGGCATCGTGGAGAGTGCCTCCTTTAAACTTCCTGTGGTCAATGTGGGAGATAGACAGGAAGGCCGCCTAAAGCCTGCCAATGTAATTGACTGTGACTGCTCAAAAGAAGCCGTCTTACAGGCCACTCACCGCGCGTTATCACAAGAGTTCATTCGTTCCCTCTCTCATCTTAAAAATCCTTACGGAGAAGGAGACTCCGCCCGACGGATCATTCAGGTTTTGAAAACAATCGACCTAGAAAACAATTCACAACTTGTTAAAAAAAGGTTTCACGATTTGGAGTTATTCGAACCGGTCCAAACCGCCTTGTAAGGTGTTTGAAATGAAGGGTGTGGCTAGGAAACAGGTGAGACGAAAACAGCTTGCAATTGTGGACTGGAGAATGGGCAACATTGGCTCTGTTGTCAACGCCCTCGAGTATATCGGTTGCCATGCGCGACTCACGTGCAACAAAGATGAGCTTCGGAAGTCAGATGGGATTATTCTCCCAGGGGTGGGTGCTTTCGAGAATGCCATGGAAAATCTAAAAGCACTCGATTTGATTCGTTTTTTGGCGGAACAGGTCATTGAAAAAAAGAAACCCTTTTTGGGGATTTGTCTCGGCATGCAGGTACTGGGCGTGCATTCCGAAGAGAATGGATTTCACAAGGGACTGGGCTGGCTTGGAGGTCCTGTGAAAAGACTCACCGTCCAGAAGGGCCTGCGACTTCCTCACATGGGGTGGAACGATGTGAGGGTCAAAGAACAGACCCCGCTTTTTGAAGGGATGAGCGGAGACCGTAACTTTTACTTTGTTCACAGTTACCACCTGATCTGTGACCCGACCTATGTGGTGGCAACGTGTTGTTATGGAGAAGAGTTTTCAGCGGTGGTTCAAAAGGACAATATCGTCGGGACACAATTTCATCCTGAACGGAGCCATACCAATGGCCTGCAATTCCTAAGGAATTTTGTACAGCTTGCCCTGATCGAGAAGGAGGCGTCTGCGTGTTAAAGAAGCGACTCATTCCCTGTCTTATCGTGAAAGGGAATTTACTGGTTCAAAGCTTTGAATTCAAACGGTATCTCCCCATAGGGAAAGCCCGTATCGCGATTGAATACTTTGTCCGATGGGACGTAGATGAAATCATCCTATTAGATATTGAAGCAAGCAAGACAAGGTCAAAGCCCCAACTCGATTTAATCCGAGATTATGCAAAAGCATGTTTTGTACCCTTCACGGTGGGAGGAGGAATTACAACGGAGTCGGAGATTCGGGAAGTGCTTAAGGCAGGAGCGGATAAAGTTTCTATCAACTCAGAAGCCATCCGAAACCCAAAATTTATCCATGAGGCTGCGGAGCACTTTGGCAGCCAATCCATCGTCGTTTCAATCGATGCCAAACTGAATGAAAAAGGTGAGTATAGGGTTTTTTCCCATTCACAGGGCGCATGCACGGACATAGAACCTACCGACTGGGCAAGACATATGGAAGCCTTGGGAGCGGGCGAAATTTTATTGACATCGGTAGACCGAGATGGAACACGGAGAGGATATGATCTGCCCTTGATCCACTCTGTCGCTGAAGCGCTCTCCATACCCGTCGTCGCCTGTGGCGGGGTGGGGAGGGTAGAACATCTCGTCGACGGGATTGTTCAAGGGGAGGCTTCGGCTGTCGCTGCGGCAAATATCTTTCAGCATACGGAACACAGCACCATCGTTGCAAAGGCTTACTTAAAGCAATCCGGCGTGGCGGTACGTTTAAGTTCGGCCGCCAAATATGAGGGTGTTGTCTTTGACCCATTGGGACGGATTCGCAAAGAGGGTGCGTCTGTCCCTTTCCCTGCAAACGTAAACGAGATTTTCTGACGTGCGATACTGTACCCGATGTATTTATCCGGAGAATCACCCTTTAAACATCACCTTTGACGATGAGGGAGTTTGTAGCGGTTGTCGTGTTCACGAAGAAAAGGATCGTCTCGATTGGAACGAGCGGTTTCAAAAACTGGGAGAGATCTTCAACGACTATCATCATCGAGGGTATTACGACTGCATCGTCCCTGTCAATGGAGGGAAAGACAGCTACTTTATCACCTATATTGTCAAAGTCGTTTTTAAACTGAATCCGCTCCTGGTAACGTATAACATTCATTACAACACCAAGGTTGGGATTCGGAATCTGGCGAACCTTGTGACGAAGTTCGATTGTGATCATATTCATTACACTGTCCACCCTGAACTTGTTAAAAAGCTGACCCATTTGTCGATAAAGAAAATGGGGGATATGTACTGGCATTGTCTCGCAGGAATGCAGACGTTTCCTGTACAAATGGCGGTTCGTCTAAAGATTCCTTTGATTGTTTGGGGAGTCCACGGGTGGTCAGACCAAGTGGGAATGTTTTCCCATCTCGATATGGTCGAGATGGCGAAGAAAGTTCGAGAGGAGCACGGCCTCAGGGGGTTCGATGCCGAGGATATGACTGAGGAAGCCATGGGGATTGCCGCGGAAGACGTAGAACGATTCAGGTACCCTTCAGATGAAGAAATCGAAGCAGTGGGACTCCGTGGAATTTATTTAGGAAATTTCATCCGATGGGATGCCCAAAAGCAAACAGAGTTAATGATCGAAAAATATGGTTACGAAAGTGCCGAGCAGGAAAGAACCTTCAATCCTTACGAAACAGTAGACTGTTTTCATGATGGAGGCCTTCATGATTATGTGAAATATTTAAAATATGGTTTTGGAAAGGTCACAGATCATGCGTGCCGGGACATTCGGCTTAAACGGATGACAAGGGAAGAAGCAATCGATTGGGTGGCGAAATATGAAGGGAAGAAACCGAAAGACATGGATGTTTTCCTAAAATGGATTGGAATGACTGAACGTGAGTTGATGGAGCACATCGACCCTTTCCGGGACAGAAGGATTTATGAGAAAGACAGTTCAGGACGGTGGATTTTGAAAGATTCGGCCGTCAATCATCGAAACGATCCAGGTGTCGAAGCTGTACGGTTGGAGAAGATTGAGGAGAGAAAATATTTTTTGACCAAGCCTGTGGAATCCCATAGCCTTGAAAGAGGATATCTCCTGACCGGTAGACCCTATCTTGATCAACGCAATTTTAAAGCGCTGGAGGATTGAAACGCCGTGCAATACTGTAACCGATGCGTGATGCCCGATACGAAACCGGGTATCACGATTGACGAAGAGGGAGTTTGTAGCGCCTGTCGTTCAAATGAATTGAAACGAAAAATTGACTGGGCAGGCCGCCGTGAGGAATTAAGGAAAATTTGTGACGCAGTGAGAGGTTCGAACGGAAAAGGATACGATTGCATTGTTCCCGTGAGCGGAGGAAAAGACAGTACTTATCAGGTCTGGATGATGAAGGAAATCTATCGGATGAATGTATTGTGTGTCTGTCTGGGAACCCATCTTCCAACGCAAGAGGGAATAGAAAATCTAAATGCCATGGTCACAAATCTAAGAGTGGACCTCCTTAAAATTCATTTAAAACAGAGTGTTTACCGAAAGATCCGACGAAAGTGTTTTGTGGAAATAGGAGAGCCGAACTGGGCAGAGCATTGTGCCATGTTCGCATCAGTGACAAAAATAGCACTCCTGTACAGAATTCCCTTGATTGTTTGGGGCGAAGATATCGCAGTGGAATTTGGAGGAAGGACCTCCAATGTCCAGACTCCTTCGGCCGAAGAGGTGATGAAAAATGATTTAATCAAGTCTAGGAGGATTCAAGATTGGCTAGACGAAACAATGACAGAACGTAACGTCTTCTTCTATCATTATCCTTCTCAGGAAGAATTGAAAAAGTGTGGGATACGGAGTATCTATTTGGGGTACTATGATTTTTGGGACGGCAGGGCCCATTTAGGATTAGCTGAAAAATATGGTTTTAAACCGCGCAGGGAAGGACCCCTTTCAGGGAATGTCATTGATTATGATAACATCGATGAGAAACTATGCGAGATCAATATCTGGATGAAGTATATCAAATTCGGTTTTTGGAGACCGACCGATCAATGCTGTTATCAGATTTGGAATGGCCGGATGACGAGAGAAGAAGCAGTAAAACTCGTCAATGAGAAACAGGATGAGTTTCCCGTAGAGTACTTCAAGGATTTTTTGGACTATCACCAGTTGACACAGGATGAATTTTGGAGCGTCGTGGAACGATTTAGAAATCATGATATCTGGGAAAAGGTGAACGGTCGGTGGCGTCTCAAGGTTCCATTGACCCAGATCCCCGCCTCCTCCCAAACGCAATTGGAATTGGTGAAATGAGATGAGTGTTTTCATCGTCGCCGAAGCAGGCGTCAATCATAATGGGGATGTTGAATTGGCAAACCGCCTCATCGACGCGGCTGTCGAAGCGAAGGCCGATGCCGTGAAGTTCCAGACATTTCGGGCCGACCGACTGACCTCCAGAGGTGCAGAGAAAGCGGACTATCAAAAGGAAAGGACTCATGAGAAGACCCAATACCAGATGCTTCAGAAACTTGAACTCAGTTTTGACGCCTTCCGTTCTTTAAAAGTGTATTGCGATCGAAAAAAAATTATGTTTCTGTCCACCCCTTTTGATGAAGAGAGCGCAAACTTTCTTGTTCTCGAATTGGGAATGGAAAAGATTAAAATCGGATCAGGGGAATTGACGAATTTCCCTTTTTTGAAGCATCTGGCCCAGTTCAATAAACCGATGATCCTGTCCACCGGGATGGCTTTCTTACAGGAGGTCGATGAGGCGGTTTGGGCGATCCGTTCTGTTTCATCCCACGTTCTCCTGACCCTTCTCCATTGCACGACCAGTTATCCTTGTCCCTTTGAAGAGGTGAACCTTCAAGCGATGGGAACATTAAGAGATGCTTTTCATCTTCCGGTCGGGTATTCGGACCATACGGTGGGTATCGAAGTCGCCACTGCCGCAGCGGCTTTAGGAGCCGCCGTGATTGAAAAGCATTTTACCTTAGACCGAAGTCTGGAGGGACCGGATCACGCTGCCTCCTTGGAGCCGGGCGAATTGAAACAGATGGTTGCTGCCATTCGAAATATCGAGCTATCCCTCGGAAGCGGCCGTAAGGAGCCAAGCGTTTCTGAAGGAAAGTTTCGGGCAGTGGCCCGTCGAAGTTTGGTTTTAAAAAAGTCACTCAAAAGGGGATCTGTCATTACAGAAAAAGACATCGCGATCAAGCGGCCAGGGGATGGGATTCCGCCAGGGGACTTTCAGAACATCGTGGGTCTCACGTTGAAAGTGGACAAACGGGAGGATGAAGTGCTCACGTGGAAGGACGTGGAATGAGGACTCCTTTTTTCAGTTGACGAAAAAAGAGGAATGGCGTAAACTAAACCATTATCGTAAAACCAAAAATAGCCATATTCCAGAAGATAGATAAGAGTTATAAGTATATATAGAAATTAAAGTTAGGAGTTAAATCGTCCCATGAAGGCTTTGGTCACAGGGGGATGTGGGTTTATTGGAAGTCACCTGGTAGAACGACTTCTTCGAGAAGGGTGTGAAGTGGTCGTTCTGGACAACTTGAGCACAGGGCGTCCCGAAAATCTTAAAGAAATTCAGGGGCATCCTCAACTTCGGAGGATTGAAGCCGATGTGACGGAGAGGGCCGCGATCCAGGACTATTTCAAAGGTGTGGATGTTGTTTTTCACCTGGCGGCGCTGGCAGATATCGTCCCTTCCATCCAGCGGCCTTTTGATTATTATCATGCCAATGTCACCGGGACTGTCACCGTTTTGGAATCGGCCCGTGCAGCGGGCGTGAAGCGGTTCATGTATACCGCTTCTTCCTCCTGCTACGGAATGGCTGAGATCTTTCCCACTCCTGAAACGGCTCCACTCCAGCCGGAATATCCTTATGCATTAACAAAGTATTTGGGAGAACAGATCGCTCTCCACTGGGGAAAAGTCTATAAGATGCAGGTGGTTTCTCTACGACTCTTTAATGTCTATGGGCCCCGATCGCGCACCACAGGAACCTACGGAGCGGTCATGGGGGTCTTTCTTGCCCAGAAATTGGCCAACAAACCTTTAACGATTGTGGGGGATGGTACACAGAGGCGCGACTTTACCTATGTGACCGACGTGGCCGAAGCCTTTTGGATGGCTTCTTGCAGTAATCTCTATGGAGAAATTCTGAATGTCGGGTCCGGTGAGACCTATTCCGTGAACCAGCTTGCAAAACTCATCGGTGGCCCCGCGATTTCTATTCCCAAACGCCCCGGTGAACCTGATTGCACTTTTGCGGATATCACCCAGATCGTCCGTCACCTCGGTTGGCATCCCCATGTTTCTTTTGAATCGGGCGTGAAACAGATGCTCGGGAGAATTTCTGAATGGTCTGATGCTCCGGTGTGGACACCGGAGTCGATTGCAAGTGCCACAAAAGAATGGTTCGATTATCTGGCGGTGTCGTGAAATGAAGACAGATCAACTGGTTTCAGATGAAAAAACGCTGACGTTTTCCCGGTTAAAAGAAGTGACCCGGGAGGCAAGGGAGAAAGGAAAAAAAGTTGTTCTCTGCCACGGCGTTTTCGATTTGATGCATCCTGGGCATATCCTTCATTTCAAGGCGGCCCGCAAACATGGAGATCTCCTGGTAGTGACCGTCACGCCGGACCGTTTTGCGCGGAAGGCACCGGGAAGACCCATTTTCCCCCAGCGTCTCCGGATGGAGACGATCGCAGCGCTTGAGTGCGTTGATTTTGTTGCACTCAATGAGTGGCCGACCGCCATCGAGACCATTCATGAATTGCGGCCCCATGTTTACGCAAAAGGGAGCGATTACGCGAATCCTGAAATGGACATTACAGGAAGTATTGTAAAGGAAGAAACAGCCATCCGGGGAGTGGGGGGTCAAATCATATTTACCGATGAGGAATCTTTCAGTTCCAGCAGTCTCATCAATCAATTCTTCCAAAGCCATCCAGCCGAGACAGAGGAGTTTTTACGCGCTTTTCGGAAGCGCCATTCCGGAGGTGAGGTGATTGCATATCTCGATCAATTGTCGGATCTCCGGGTGCTGGTGGTTGGAGAAGCGATTCATGACCAATATACCTATTGTATTCCATTGGCGAAGCCTCCCAAATCGACGATTGTTGCGGCAAAATTTGCCTCTGAAGAAGACTTTGTTGGAGGTTCCCTTGCGGTTGCAAATCACCTTGCCGGTTTTTGCAAGGAAGTTACGTTGGTTACTTGTTTGGGGCCAGATGAAAAACAATACCACTTCATCCGTTCTAAACTGAAGTCTAATGTCTCCCTCCTTGCCCTTCGGACACCCGATCGCCCAACCATTCTCAAACGGAGGTTTTTAGAGCCTAATTTCCTGACAAAGATCTTTGAAATTCAATATCTGGATGACACTCCCATTCCAGCGGATATTGAGAGTGAATTAGGTGCGCTTCTCAAAAAAAATATTCCAGAGAGTGACTTGGTGGTCGTTACCGACTTCGGTCACGGAATGCTGACGGAAGATATCCGGGAAATTTTGTATGTCAGTAAAAAATTTCTTGCTGTCAATGCCCAGACCAACAGTGCCAATCTCGGTTTTAATCCCGTCACCAAATATAAACGGGCCGATTATGTTTGTATCGACGAACCCGAACTGAAGTTGGCAGCGCGTTCCCCCTACGGAGATATCCCGTCGATTGTCAATAAGATCCATCAAGAACTGCACACCCCTCATTTTATGGTAAGTCTCGGCCCGGAGGGAACCCTATTTTTCTCCCGAGACGGCCGTTCTTATAAAACGCCTGTTCTTTCCAGTCGGGTTGTGGATCGAACAGGGGCGGGGGATGCGTTGTATGCGGTCACCTCTCCCTGTGTCTATCAAGGTTGTCCGCCGGACATCCTTGGGTTAATCGCAAACTGCGCGGGAGCGATTGCCATCGAAATTGTCTGTAACCGCGAATTTGTGGAGCCAGTGGTCCTTAAAAAATTTATTACGTATCTCCTCAAATGACAAAACAACTTCACACGGTTGAAGTGAAAAAAACGCCCCATGCCTCTTCGTATGGTTCTGGCGCTCTTCAGTTTATTCGAAAACTGAATCTCATCTGCGATCAAATCCTTGTCACAGAGTGCCAGGGCCACGTCCTCGGATTGGGCGAGGCCCTTACAGAGGCGATGATGCACATGATTTTTCGCTGCAAGGAGGGAAGCAAACTCATCTTTATCGGCAATGGCGGGAGCGCCGCCATTTCAAGCCATCAAGCAGTAGATTATTGGAAAAATGGAGGGCTCGAAGCGGTTGCTTTTAACGACGCGAGCCTTCTCACTTGCATCAGCAACGATTATGGATATGAAAGAGTTTTCGCGGAACCGATAAAGCGTTTTGCCAAACCAGGCGATTGTTTATTAGCCATCAGCAGCTCTGGGAAATCCCCCAACATTCTTCGGGCTGTTGAAACGGCGCAAAAGGTCGGCTGTGAGGTGATTACTTTTTCAGGTTTCGATCCACTCAATCCTCTTCGGTCCCTCGGCCGCTGGAACTTTTTTGTCCCTTCCTATTCCTACGGCATTGTTGAAATTACCCATCTCACAGTGATTCACGCGCTCCTCGAAAGTTACATCGCTTCCAAGGCTCCTGCAAAGATGGAAAGGTGAAATGACCTCTCCAAAGCCCAAATTCAAGAATATCGCTGTGACGGGAGGGGCCGGTTATGTCGGGAGCGCTCTTGTCCCTTATCTGATCAAACTCGGCTACGAGGTGAAGGTCATTGACCTTTTTCTTTACGGGGATCATGGATTGAAGTCAGTCGAGAAGTCCCCCTTTCTGAAGCAAGTGAAAGCGGATATCCGGGATACCCACAGGCTCCGCAAGGAACTTGCAGGGATGGATGCGGTGATCCATCTGGCTTGTATTTCAAACGACCCGAGTTTTGAACTGAATCCGAGACTCGGAAAATCGATCAACTACGATGCATTCCCGGGGCTGGTGCAGGCGGTTCGCGAGAACGGCGTGAAACGTTTTATTTACGCCTCAAGTTCCAGCGTTTATGGGCTGAAGGAAGAAAAAGATGTTCGAGAGGAGGCCCTGTGTCAGCCGCTGACCGATTATTCAAAATATAAGATGCTTTGTGAAGAGTATCTGAAATCTGTAAGATTGGAAGAAGCGTGTGAGTATGTGATTCTCCGTCCGGCCACTGTCTGTGGATTCGCCCCAAGAATGAGGCTCGACCTCACCGTCAATATCTTGACGATCCATGCGCTCGTCCGGAAGGAAATCATCGTATACGGAGGGGATCAACTCCGTCCGAATATTCACATGAGTGACGTGATTGAGGTTTACCGCATTCTTCTTGAAGCATCCCGCGAAAAAATGAACGGAGAAACTTTCAATGCCGGATACGAAAATGATTCGGTTATGCATCTTGCGGAGATGGTTAAGAGACAGGTCGACGATCCAACGGTGACGATCCGGGTGGAACCGACCGACGACCACCGTTCATATCATATCAATTCAGACAAAATCAAAAGGGTTCTCGGTTTTGTACCCCGTTACACGATTCCAGATGCTGTGGCAAGCATTTGTGAGGCATACCGTCAGGGCCGAATGCCCAATCCCCTGACTGACCCGTGTTACTACAACATTCAAACCATGAAAAAAGCAAACCTTTCGGAAGAACCTGTGTTAATGGAGGCGTAAAAGATCGTGGCGCTTGTGGCAAATCATGTTTCAACCGACCTGAAAGCGGCCCTTTACTGCGAGATGCTGCGAATCCGGCGGGTAGAGGAAAAAATTGCGGAGCTCTATCCGCAGCAGGAGATAAAATGCCCTTGTCATCTCACTATCGGACAGGAGGCGGTAGCGGCCGGTGTGTGTGCGACCCTTTCACGGGAGGATTACCTTTTTGGAACCTATCGAGGTCACGGCCTTTATCTTGCCAAAGGGGGGAATCTTAGAGCTCTCTTTGCGGAACTTTACGGAAAAGAGACGGGGGTCACCCACGGCCGAGGAGGATCCATGCAGCTTGTTGCCCCTGAGGTTGGATTCCTCTGCGCCTCTGCCATCGTCGGAGGAACACTTCCCATGTCCGTCGGTGCGGCCCTGGCAGCAAACTTTCACAGTCGTGGTCAGATCTCAGTAGTTGTGTTTGGCGACGGTGCAACCGAAGAAGGGGTTTTTCACGAGAGCATGAATTTTGCTTCCCTCAAGAAGCTTCCAGTCGTTTTCGTATGTGAAAATAATTTTTACGCCACCTATTCTCATCAATCTGCACGGCAATGTGCGGACAATATCTATCAGCGGGCAGAGGCATACGCCATGCCGGGATTCCGAATTGACGGAAATGATGTCCTGCAGGTCTACGAGGCGACGCGAAGCGCCGCCGAACGGGCCCGTCGCGGGGAGGGCCCGACGCTCCTTGAATGCCGAACCTATCGATGGCTGGAGCATGTGGGTCCTTCTCAGGACGCCCATCTGGGGTATCGGAGTGAGCAGGAGGTCAAAGACTGGATGGCACGCTGCCCCCTTAAAAATTTTGAGGAGCATTTGCTGAAAGAGGGTATCCTCTCAAGTGAGAACATTGAACGTTTGAATAGGGAGTTAAGGGTGGACATTGAGGAAGCGGTTGTCTTCGCTCAGAAAAGCGCCTTTCCTTCTGTCGAGGATCTCGGAAAGTGGGTTTACTCCGAATGAGAGGATAACGTTGAAGAAAACGATGAGAGAGGTAACGTTTTGCCAAGCCATTCATGAAGCTCTCACCCAGGCGATGGAAAAGGATGAAAATGTTTTCCTGATGGGGGAGGGTGTTGATGATCCCCGCGCTATCTTTGGTTCTACCCGCGGACTCCGGGAAAAATTCGGCAAAGAACGCGTGTTCGACCTACCCCTTTCCGAAAATGGGATGACGGGTGTCATGATCGGAGCGGCGCTTGCGGGGATGCGGCCCATCATGACGCATCAGCGTCTCGATTTTACCCTCTACGCGATGGATCAGATCGTGAATCATGCCGCGAAGCGGTGCTATACATCGGCGGGAATTCAGTCCGTTCCTTTGACCATCCGGGCGATTATCGGTCGCGGATGGGGACAGGGATCTCAACATTCTCAGAGTTTGCAATCACTCTTTGCCCATATCCCGGGCCTCAAGGTCGTCATGCCAACGACTCCTTATGATGCCAAAGGGTTGCTTCTGGCTTCCATTTGGGACAATAACCCTGTGATCTTTATCGAATACCGACGTCTTTATGAAGAAGTGGGGGAAGTTCCGGAGGAACCTTATGTCCTTCCGATCGGAAAGGGGATTCTTCGGTGTGAAGGAAAAGATGTCACGATTGTTGCTGTCTCTTATATGGTTCTTGAGGCGCTACGGGCAAAGAAAATGTTGGACAAGCTGGGCGTCAGCGTTGAAATCGTTGATCCTCGGACATTGAAACCGTTGGACGAGGAAATCATTCTCCAGTCGGTGCGGAAGACCGGCCGGCTCGTCATCGCCGATACTGGATGGAAAACGTGTGGCATTGCAGCTGAGATCGCGGCACTCGCCGCCGAAAAGGAATTTCGCTCTTTAAAAGCTCCTCTCCGTCGCGTGACACTTCCGGATATCCCCACCCCGACCAGCTCCGTTTTGGAACAGGTTTTTTATCCCGGACCGACAGAAATTGCAAAGGCCGTGTGTGACGTTATGTCCATTTCGGAAGAAACCCTCTCCAAGGAACTCGAGCTTTTTCACTCCGCACCGCCCTCCTCCCGCAAGCAGTTTGTCGGTCCTTTCTAAGGTTCCGTGAAAGGGATCCTTCTTTCTCTCATTTCATTTTCATTCTTATGCGCGGCGAGTTTTTTTTCCATAAGAGTCTACCGTGGGAAAAAGTATTTTCATATCTTTTTGGCTGTTTTACCATTCGCCTGTCTGTTTTATGCTCTTCTTTTCTGTTTTCTCCCCCCCAACCTTTACTTTCTTCCTCGTGACCTCCTAGAGCCTTCTCGCCTTGTCGATTTCGGGAACGGCCTCTTGGTTCTTTTGCTCCTTTTCCATATCATGTGGAATGCCGTCTACGCGATGATTCTCACCGGTTTTTCTTCGGAACTGACGGTGCGGTTATTTCGCCACAGGAAACAGGGTCTGTCTATTGAAGAATTGATGAAAGAATTTGGGGGGGATCAAGAAATAGACAACATCCTTTCCTGGCGTTTTCCTAATCTCTTAAACGGTAAATACATCTCGGCGGAAGGAAATCATTTTTATCTGTTGCCTAGAGGAAGGTGCATGGCCAAAATCGGTTTTTTCCTTAAAAAACTTTTCAAAATGGATGTAGAGGGATGAACTCTAATGGTTAAAGGGGAGTTGATCAGTCTTTTTTTGATTGTCTTATGGGTATTGACTCAACTCGTGGTATTTCATCTCACTGCGACTCGTCAGCTGTTCCGAACCTTGACGTTACTCTTTTTTGTTTCTCTTCCAGCGTATGTGGCGTGTTATCTTTGGACCTCTCCGACTCTAGGATTTTTGCCCCAAGCGCTTGCTCAAAGTTCTTCTCTTCTCGGTCTGCTCAACGGACTTCTTTTTCATTGCTTGGTGTATGTGAACTACGTTTCCTGCTTTTATTATATTGACCGTCCCTTGACATTACGTATTCTTATCGCTTTCCTGAAAGTGCCTGATGGAAAACTGACTCTTTCTGAAATAAGATCGATTTACGGACTCAAGTATATGATTGAGCGGCGCCTTCAAGCGATGAAAGACGGGAGTCTCGTAGTTGAACGGAAAGGAAGGTATTTTTTGACTCCCAAGGGAGAAAGACTGGGAAAACTTTTTGACTTCGGAAGGAAAATTTTGAAGATAGAGCGATCTAAGCTTCCCAGCGCCCACCCAGAATATCCGTGGGGGTTGCGGAGGCGATGAGGCCTTTGCTACACGAAATCGATATGCTGCGGGGGCTGGCCATCCGGTTGAGTCAGAGAAAGTTGCCCCTTCTTATATCCGTCCAAGACCTCGTTCACCTTGTGTTGCAGGCAGAGCGTGCCGCACATCTTCTGCGCATTGAAATCCTCTGACGCCAAGTAGTTCATGACCTCCCAGTAGCGATCGCTCCGCCATATGTCGCGGAATCGTTCTTCGACGATGTTGCCCATATGGAACTTCTTGTAGCGCTCATTGAAGAGCATGCCGCAAGGCGCGATTAACCCTGAGCCCGAGATCTGGAGCATGAAAGGTGGCCCGTAGCAGCGCTGATAACTCCGCTTTCCTTCCGCCTGGATCTTCGACCACTTGATGCGGACCGAGTAGTCCTTGTCGGAGAGTGCCTCGGCTTCCTTGAGCACTTCGGTGAGCCGTGCGTAGGCGCTGTAGTCGACGCCCAGGCTACCCTCCTCATCGTCAGAGCAATGCTTGATGATGAGGTAGTCGGGGCGAAGCTCTTTCCCCAGTCGTGCCAATGGCAGAATCTGATCGGCGTACTGCGGCATGAGCACCATTTGCAGGCCAATGGTGACCGGCAGGTGGTGTTTTTTCTTAATGTCGACCATGTCCCGGATATTTTGGACAACGCGGTCGAACCACTCTTCCTTGACTCCCATGATTTCAGCGTAGCGGTTTCGTTCACCGGCGGAGATATTGACGCGCAGGTATGTCAAGTGCGGAAGCACTTCTTCGAGCTTGCGCCGATTGAAGACGAAGGCGTTCGTGCCGGACGCCATGGAGAGACCGAGCCGGCTTCCCGTCTGCACCGCATCCACGAAGACCGGCGAGATCGTGCTCTCTCCGTCGGAGACCAAGCTGATCCCTTTTACCCCGATCTCGGCGCAATCCTCCAAGAAATGGACGATCACCTCGCGGGTGATGACTTGACGGTCATTCTCTTGGAGCATGGCATAGCAGAAATGGCAGGCGAAGTTGCAGGCCCGCGTGAGCGCCATGTCGATGGTAATGGGGGCGATCCGTTCGCCTCGTTCCCAGGCGTGCACTCGATCCAGGTGCCACGCGATCTTCGTGCCATCAAGGATCAAGTCTGTGTGCTCGGTCAGCGAAGACGACATCTAGACTCCCTGGAGCCGTTAGAGCCGGCGAATTTTGTTTCCATCATGCATTTCCTCAATATAGAAATGAAGCGTTTTCTCGAGTTTCTGCTTTGCGGCCGCCTCGAGCTTCATGATCAGCCCGGGCTTCTCTTTCAGTCCGACCTGGTCGGAAAAATCGACGACCACCTTCACATCCCGCTGAAGTTGGACGCAGATCGCGGAGCGAGGGGGAAGGCCCAACTCGCCGCACGACTCGTCGAGCACCTGCTGAATGCGCGCGAGACGTTCTTTCTCACCGAGCGCGAGCCACTCGGCGGATGGACTTAGATCAAAAGTGTTTTCGCCCACCGCCGTACCGGTCACGCGACAGTACTGCCGAAAGATCTCGTGGACCCTATCGAGCAACAGCGCGAACGCCGGATCCGCGCTTTCGGGTGTGACGATTCCTAAGACAGGTCGCGGTTGGGACCGGTCGCGCAGTCGATTCTCCAGCCGGATGACGGCGTGGTCGCTGCATTCCTGGAGGTGGTTTCCCTCCATGATGCGACAGAGGCCCTCGAGCAGGCCGCGCCAGAGATGCGTTCTGCCACCCCAATGACGTGCACGCCGAACGATATGATCAGCATCGACCTCTACTGACAAATTCATTCCCTCACGTCTGCTCTCGATGACACGCCCGCGGCCGGGAATGAGTTCTCCTTCGTGGGTCACGTCGGCCGCCAGGGACTCGATCGCCCGTACATAGA
>Ga0105164_10000329_pt1 | contig 35540 bp, 44 predicted proteins | sample VDWuncwatermetaG_FD_89674 | JGI IMG/M metagenome (GOLD analysis project Ga0105164, IMG submission 89674) | Wastewater microbial communities from Netherlands to study Microbial Dark Matter (Phase II) - VDW unchlorinated drinking water | ecosystem: Environmental > Aquatic > Freshwater > Drinking...
CTTTATCTCCATGCACTTGTGGCACGACGGAGAAAAAAATACCAGCAGTTTTTTGGCAGGCTGCGGCTCGTCGGCCGCGTATAACAGGCCACGGGCCAATAAGAGTAAAACCGTTATAGCAAAAATTCTTTTCATCATATGCTTATGTATGTAGGGACAGGTTTCAAACCTGTCTCTATAAAATAATAATTCCCTATATTACCTGTTACTTACAAAAGTCCGCTTCAATGAATCGGCGAGGCGCCCGCGCTGAATTTCCCTGTTAATGGCACTATAGATCAAACGCGGGAACATAATGATCAACTGCGCTACTTCCCACGGAGTAAAAAACCTGACCACAAAAATATTCTTGCCCAGCATTTTCATAAAGCGCGACGGCGTGTAAAAGGAAAATCTTAACTTCCTGCCGATTTTCTTGAGCCGTGAATGGGGGAATTCATCGGAATAAAGCGCGCCACTCTCTGTAACGTGATAACCGGGAGTTTTTTCCGCCAGGGCCTTCAACGGAGAAAATTTCTCGATCCTGAGCTTATTAAGAGTAATGGAATCTACGCCGATCTCTTTAGCAAACTGCGAAATATAGAGCATTTCTTCTTCGGTTTCGCCGATATTACCGTAGATAAAATATCCGTGATAATAGATCGGGTATTTCTTAAGGACGCTAAAGGCCTTTCTGACCATCGCCGAGGTAAAACCCTTGTTCATCTGCGCCAATATCCTGTCGTGCGGTGACTCAATACCGATCAAGAGCACTTTAAAGCCGGCCTTGACCATTTTTTTAAGCAGGCTCGGATAACGCGATACTTCAAGGCGGGCCTGCGCTATAAAACGTTTTTTTATTTTGCGCGCGATGATCAAATCGCAGATCTCTTCGGCGCGCGCCGGATTTGCGAAAAAATTGTCGTCGCTAAAGAGCACGACCTTGGCCGCCAACCCCTCTATCTCATCTGCGACCGACTGGCTGCTGCGCGGTGCGTAGTTGCGTTTCTGGCCGAGCGGATTAAGGCTAAAGGTGCAGAATTTGCAGTTGTGCGGACAGCCGCGGGCGGAAAGCACCGCGTCAAACTTCAGGTTCATCACGTTAATGCCGTTTAGCATTAAGTGATATTCATTGTGCCTTAAGGCGCGGTCCGGAAATGCGATCGCGTCCACGCCGGGCAAAGGCCTGTTGGCATTATGAACAACTGCGCCGTTTTTGCGGTATGAGAGGCCCAGGATATTTTCCAGAGGCAGGCCAATTAAAATCTCTTTTATGGTCTCTTCGCCCTCGCCCCGGACAATAATGTCAATACGCGGGCAGTCCCGGAAAAGCTCTTCCGCTTTTTCCGTGGCAGTGTAGCCTCCGACAACCACTCTAACGCCGGCGGGAATAAGCTCAAGCAAAGCGCAAATCTCTTTTAGCTGGCGGTCCCAGCCTATAGCGGCACAGACGATATCCACGTCGCGGCGGATAAAATCCAGCAGTTTATCGGGCCGGGAGAGCTCTTCCTCATGCCTTAAGTCCAGAAGGGTGATCTTCTCCGCCAGCCCCTTGGCAGAGGTAGCCACGTATTCCAGCCCCACCGGCGGAAAAAGCTTCATCGTGGAGTTGGCGTTACTTTCGATGTACGGATTCAAAAAAAGGGCGTGCTTATAAATTAACCCGGGGTTTTCCAATTGAATTTACCTTCCCTAAGCTGTATTTTCTTCTTCGGTTTTAGTTCTCAGGCGGATGCGTGATTACGTGCACATAACCGCCCGGTTTTTCTTTGGCGGTCATGGTAATGCACTTATCAAGTTCAAAAGTATCGGCGATGCATTTTGACAAAGGCAAGCGCATAATGATATCAATGCAGAGAGCGATCAAAATCAATAGCAACAGGACATCTCTTCTCTCCCATTTCTTTTTCATGCTCTTTCCTCCTCTAAGCAAAAAGGGGGACGTTTCTATCTAAGAACCGTCCCCCTTTCTCCCTTTTCTACTTAATTATTCCTTTGCCGCGGGCTTTGCCGTGGAAAGCATGTAATCAACTACCTTATCGCTTACTTTATTCTTTTTAAGGTAATCTATGATCGAAGAAGTCAATTCGTAAGAGGAATTTGTCCTCTTGATCTCCGAGATGATCAGGTCGTCCGGTGAGCCCATGCCTGCCATATTCACGATGGCCGGAATTGGCAGATAATTGGGATTAACGGCCGCGGCTTTCTGGTCCGCCTTGTCTATTTCGTTACCGATTAGGCCTCCGCCGACTGCTCCTACCGTAGCGCCGATAAGCGCACCTATAGGCCCGCTGCCTACCTGATGGCCGATAACTCCGCCTGCGACAGCTCCGATCACACCGCCTGCGACAGCACCGGTCGTGGCCTTTGGCCCCATATTCTGACAACCCGCAAGCGCAATTGATAAAACCAGCAAAGATGCTAAAGCAATTCTTTTCATATGAATCCTCCTTTAATGGATTATAGAATATGGAAGGATGACCTTATAATTATAACAGCGACAGCGCTAAATGTCAAACGAAAACTCAATTTAGGCGGCGTCGTTTCCCGCTTTAGGCTTTGCTACGCCAAAGAGCTCGCGGATATCCTGCCGCAGGAGATAAATGATGATCACACCATAAAAGGCCAACCCCACAACCATACCTACTGTCTGCGCAGGATTGAGGGTTTTTTTCACGGCAGGTATGGAAATAATTTGGTAAGCCAGGGACAGCGATTCCAAGGTAAGAGCCATAAACCAGGCCCACTTTTTTACCCTCAACAGGCCCATGCCGGAGATAATGATGAGCACTGATATGATCGTGGAAATAAATACGTCACGGTCAGACAAGTTGACCTCTTTTGCCAATACCGGAGCCAACAGCAATATTAGCCCGATGCTTAATATTCCACCGACGATAAACCACCAGGCAATGATCTTTAATCCCAAAGGTTTATTCATAGAAAATATCCCTCCCCATTGTTTACTTAGCGAATTTATTGCTTTTATTTTATCCCAAATAAAAAACTTGGCAAGATATTTTCTCGGAAATCCCGAAAATGATCCTTTTGGCTATCGCCGGCTTATGGATTACCTGAAGAAAACAAACGGCAGGCTGATCAACGCATAGATGAGATTCTGCATTAAAAAAATTACAGGCCTCAACACTCCGGTAATAACCAGAATAATCAGGATAAAAAATCCGTACGGCTCGATCATGGCCAGCTTTTCCTGCGCCCTAAAAGGCAGAAAGCTCATCAAGACCTTTGAGCCGTCCAAAGGCGGTATAGGGATCAGATTAAGCGAGCCAAGCATAATGTTTATCATGATCAAATCAGGCAGGATGAGCGACAAACCGGGATTTAAACTTACGGCCTTAAACTGCATCAGAAACATAGCCACTGCGGCAATGAGAATATTGGCAGCGCAGCCGGCCAAGGCCACGCACAATAATCCGGAGCGGTTCCTGAAGGCGTAATAATTTACCGGCACCGGCTTTGCCCAGCCAAAACCAACGAAAAGAAGCAAAAGCGCTCCTATAGGATCAATGTGGGGAACAGGGTTAAGCGTCAGGCGGCCGTAGCGCAGGGCGGTGTCGTCGCCAAAAAGGTGAGCCACCCATCCGTGAGCGACTTCATGGGCAATGATAGAATAGAGAAGCAGGAATACCAGAACGAAGAATGCTGCCGGATTGTTGAACAATAATTCTATTAATCCCATCACGATCCTTTCTTATATGAATTCGGCGCAAAACCGCTTGGCGGTTGCCTGTATTTTGATATTTTACCCCTGATAGAAGTTATCCGCAACAAATTTTATCTCTCTAAAATACGATTGTTTTATTGCCGCAGCGGATAATGCGCTGGTCCAGATAGGCGGATATGGCTAAAGTCAGGGCCTTTTTCTCAAGATGCCTGCCCTTGCTTATAAGGGCCGCAAGATCATCCTTGTGTGAAACCGCCTCCACTTCCTGGGTGATGATCGGGCCGTCGTCCAGCCGCTCGTTTACAAAGTGCGCGCTGGCGCCGATGACCTTGACGCCCAGCTCATGCGCTTTCTGATAAGGATCGGCACCTTTAAAAGAAGGCAGAAAACCGTGGTGGATATTGATGATATCCTTGCCGTATTCCTGCAGAAAATTTTCTGAGAGCACCAGCATATAACGGGCAAGAACAAGAAAATCTGTCTTATTTTTAACCTGCGCCATGAGCTCCTCTTCCTTACGGTTATTTTTATCGGCGCGGATATAATGAAAAGGGATGCCGTACCGAGAAACCAGTTTGAAATGCAAATCATTATTACTGATGACAAAAGAGATGTCGCAGCGCAACTCCTTAGTGCTCCAAAGATAGAGTATCTCCTGCAGGCAATGCCCCGGCCCGGAAACCAATATCCCCATCCGGGGAATATCAGACTTACGGCGTATGCGCCAGGCGGCATCAAATTTTTTGGCGAGCGGCGCAAACCGAGCCGCCAGATCCGCCTCCGTTATCTCAGAATCCGGCACAAATTCCACGCGCATGAAAAAATGCCCGCCTTCGGGATCAGTACTATACTGGTCAGCGGTAATGATATTGCAGCCAAGGTCACGGATCAATCCCGCTATTTCGGCAACGATTCCCGTGCGGTCAACGCATTGGAATAATAGGACGTAAGTCCGGTCAATCTTTTCCATAGAGATCTTCTCTTTTCAAATTGGCTACATGTCACAAAAAATTACCCGTAATTCCTATATAAAATCAAAATTTCCTGATAAAGAGCCTGCCGAAGAAATGGCTGGCTATGATGACGCATGCCGCAATGACTAAATGCTCAAATACCACGAGATATGGTAATGACGGCACTTGTCGCGCCAAAACTGAATTTGGTCTGAAGCAGTCTGTGTTGGCCATTTAACATTTTTAACATAGTGTAATCTTACCTTAAACTAATAGCATCCGCAACATATTTTAGCGTAATCGCATACGCCCCCTGCCCTCCGCCGCGCAAAAAAAAGGAACAGCCTGCTATGCTATCCCTGAGAAAATAGAACCGTCCCCTTTATTTTTAACCGTCCCCTTTATTTTCTTATTCAAAACGTGGATGAATAATCGCTCGGCAAGGAGCGCCGTCTGAATTAAATATTTTTAGCGGTAAACAGATCAAGTCGTAATTGCCGGGCTTGACACCGAACAGATTCAATCCTTCAATAATCCAGATCTGCGCTCCAAGAAGCGTCTTATGTATTTCCGCGCCGCCCTTTCGATAGCCGCCTACAGAAAGATAGTCTATGCCGACAACCCCTACGCCTGCGTCCGTTAGATACTCTGCTGCCTCCTGGGACATATAAACAAATTCTTTTTTAAAACCATCGGCTTTCCAAAACGAAGAGTTTCTTGTTTTAAAAATTATTCTTTCGCGGCGTTTTATACGGTATCGCTTTAACTCTTCAGCCCTGATGCACCGGGTATCTTTTATTTCCAAAACCCGCGCCGGCCCGATGGCTGCGCCAAAAGGCATCTTATCCAGACTTTTACCCTTAGCAAAAAAATGGCGGGGGGCATCCATATGAGTTCCCGTGTGCGAACCAAAAGAAATCAGAGAAAGATTATTTCGATCTCCTCTGTCCATATTCTGTAAACGGCGAATACGCACTGCCGGGTCGCCTGGCCAATGCACCATTCCCGATCTAATCGGTACCGAAATATCGACCCATTCATTCTTTCTCATGCTCAATCCTGCGAATACGGTCCTAAGATTTGGAAACGTCCCCTTTTCTTTTACCTACTGGCCGCTTGCCCGGTTGGCCGGCATTTGCCGTATATATTATCCATCTCCTCACATTCAGAGCCATCCGGGAAAACGCAAACTGCATGCTCTTCAGTCCACATTCCCATATCTTCAACCCTGTTCTCTATTTTTCCTTTATGCTGCTCGCAGTAAGACCACTTTTGCCCGGCCTTGCCCCTGAAAAAATCCCACTCATCACAACTTGTGCCATCAGGAAAAATAACGATACCCTTTCCTTCTTTGCTGATTTCGTATTTATATCCCAGCTTAGCGGCATAAACCGCGGCAGGGTTGGGCATTTGCTCTACAGCGTTAACCGATCCTGCGACAGAAAGTATGCAGATGAATAAATAAAGAAATTTAAGAACCGTTGACCTATGCCTCATTGAAAAACCTCCTTTATCCTCATCTTCCGCAGCAACCATAAACCGAGACATAACCGTCATCGGTCATCTTCAAAGTATGTTTGGAACATTGCCCGGGATGAGGATTATAAATAAGGATATAAACTGTCCTTTCCCTGACCTTTTGAACTTTCACCGCCTTTAACACTTTGTCCCAGTCGGTGGTTCCGGCTTGCGCGCCTTTAAAATTAGTTAATTGAACCCGGTCCAGCGTATTGTTCCGGATAAAATGTATGAACTCCCCTTTTGAATTGATCAATGCCATAAATTTATATCTGTCTTCCGCCTTGCAATTAGGGGAAGCCCGTTTGGGGTCCGCGCCAAAGGGGTCAAGCGAACCATCTGAAGCAAACAAACAATTTCCCGCGACAAATACCGCCAAGGTAAAAGCTATAATTGACAAAATCAGTGTTTTCTTCATGGACCACTCGACCCCGATATATTATGAGCAACTGCCATAAGATAACCTCGCGCTCTCTCGGCGAGACGGTAACGCGAAACGATCTCCCAGAAGGCCTTGTCGTGGTTGGGCTCCACTAAATGCGCCATTTCATGCAAAACAACATAATCCCTGACCCATCCCGGCATCAGGCCTATCTTATGCGATATGCGGATACGCGCACTGCGCCAATTACAGCAGCCGAATTTGCTGTTTTGATCGGTGACGTATTCTATCTGATCAAGCTTCAGCTTGTTGGCGAAATATTTCGCGTTTATCTTGTTGGCGCGATCCACCAGGTCACGAGTTTTATCCAATTCCGTCTTAATAAGTTTTTTTTCAAATTTTATTTTGAACTGGCCGACGATTTTATCTAACTGCTCCAGCGCCAGCCTCTCCGGCGCCTGCACCAGCAGGATATCTTTGCTCATCCTGGCGCTGACCGTGCGCAATCGTCTCTTACTGCGGATAATTTTTACTTCCATAGCATTATTCTACCCCTGCCGAAAGAAGTGTCAACTCAATTCGAAAAGTGCCCCCTGCTGGCCTTAGAGAAAGTTTGACTTTAAAGCCCCCTCTGATAGAATATATAAAAGGAGGCGATATGAGCTATATAAAAGAAATGAAGATCCTAAAATTGATTTTCACTTTTGTTCTGCCGCCGGTTGCGGCATATATGCAGGTGGGCCCGACCAGCAAGCAATTCTTTATAAACATTTTGCTTACTTGCATTGGTTGGCTACCAGGCGTTGTCCATGCGATGTGGTTAATAATTGCTGAAAAGGAAGGATAGATTCTTGCGTTCTGCGTCTTTTCTGAGGGCAAAAAGACAAAAAGGCCAAGCAAATTACTGCTTGGCCTTTCAAATTGGCTCCCCGCAACCCCAAAAAATCCGAACTTTTCTATAACCTTATATGTAGGAATTAATTATAAGAAGAACGGTAGAAGAAGTACGATTGTGTTTGAATATTAACAGGACCTCAATTCTCTCATTGTGAATTAAGTGTCCCTGAAATCCCGTGCCCCAAAAAGTCTCAACTAAGAGAATTTCACTTACGAGTTGTAAAACTATCGACTAAAACTCCATCTAAATATAATTTATCTTCCCCTTGCCCCCATGTGATAGCCACAGCGTGGTTAGGATGGGCAGGGGAGGATCTCAATCGTGCCAAATCTTTAAATTGTAAAACTACACCCTTACTAAATCCGTTGCTTAGCAGCACTTTAAACATATTATCTTTATCTCGATAAACATGAAGTTCAAAATTATCTTTTCTGATATGGGGGATAAATTCGACAAAATAATTATTATATTCAAGCCATTTGTCATCACTGGTTCTATAAAAAATAGTTCCTTCGTTTGAATCTATTTTAGACAATGCATTTTCCCAATATTCTTTTTTTATGTCACGTTCAAAAGACTCCTTGCCAATGCCTGAAGCAGGAATGGTGCTATTAAATTTCTCAAGAAACTGTTTATTATTAATTTTATAGAAATAGATACCTTCGTATTTCCCGACCATATCAGGTTTTTTCAATATCTCCGGCTTATTCGACAAATCAACGATAATTTCTCCACCAAAGGAAACATTTTCAGGCCAACTACTGCAACTAAAAACTGCTATATTGGTATTAACTTTCTTATCGTTTACCTTTGCCTTAACTACATCTAACGAAAAACTTTCTGTTATTGATGTTTGGAGTGGTTGTTCTTCGTAATGAAAAGTGGATCCGTCTTTCTTCTTTTCATAAACCTCAATCGGACCTACTGACAAACTCCCTCCAGTATCTATCAATGGATTTTGCTTCACATCATTTACAACATTTTCAAAAATGAATTCAACCCTAAAGTCATAAATAGGCACTGATTGCTTGTTTAAATTTTGAATCATTAAAACATATCTTTTTAGGGGATATTTGTATTTATTCTCTGCTTTTTCTGGAAAAGGGAATAATTTTATGTCTATTTTGGGTGTTTGTGCCTCTTTAGTTGACGAGAAGATTCGTTGGTTGCGAAATTCGTCTAATGCATATTTTGCGCGATGGCCACAAGTCCAACTGAGCCCTAAAAATAACAATGCTAAAATGGTCCATACTACAAATTGCAACATTTTAAACCTCATTTTGTAAAGAAACCCCAGACACTTTCCGTGTTAATCGGGAAACTGCACCTGTCGTATGCTAAAAAGTGTACCCTTATGTGGTAATTATAACTCGCTCAAATAGCCGCGCAAGGGGTATTTGGGTCTAGACTCGGACCTCGGTTCTTCGTACGCTCGGGGGGAGTTTCCGATAGAAAAGCCCTGCGATGTTAATCGCAAGGCTTTTCCAAAATAAACTCCCCCATATGACGAGTTTCGCAACTGGCTAGATTCTGGAGAACGGATAGAAATACATAAAAAGCTAGCTATGGTTACTTAAAAAATGTGCTGTTAAAAAAAATCTACGGTTGACCAAAATTTGCCTTGGTCAAAACGTCTTCCTTTAATTTCTTAGCTACATCCCTGAAGGCTTCGGATAATTCCGAACCTGCATCGCCTGCCTTGAAATTATAAAGAGTATATGAACTGTTTACCTTAGATTCTTCGTTAAAGCTTCCTATAGCTTTATCTGTCTTAGTGTCTTTTATGGTTAAGCTGATATTCGCTATGCCATAGGCTTCATTACAGGGGATCCCAAAATAAACAAGAAGGTTGATTCCCGGTATATAACTGATAGGAGTAGCATATAATTTCCACATAAATCTATCGATAGTCCCATCTATGACGATATCATCACCCGGCTGCGCAGGGTAATGGATTTCCTTAAATAACTTTGATTTATCAAAGTCTTCTAACAACTTAGAGGTTACTTTTTCCGAAATATCTTTTATGCTTTCCGTATACGCAATATCGGATCCCGGTCTTTTATCCACTAACATATTTAAACCTGCTGTTTTATCAATTTTTTTAGCTGAAGAGATAAGCGAAGGTTGATACCTAAAAGGCACATCGCCATTTAAGCTTGCGCAGCCGGACAATGCAATTGTAACAATGACAAATAACATGAAACATAAAAAATTTTTAGCCATATTCCTCTTGTCTCCTTCCTGTATTTTACTCCAAACAAAATCACTCTGCAATATATTCTATCACAGAAGGTTAAGAAGTCAAACTCCCCCTCGAGGACTCGAACCTCGGACCTGGTGGTTACGCTTAACCCGAAATTACTTTCGGAAGCGGACTATATCTTTGCCATCGCTTTCGCATTAGGCAGCAGGTGCATAGTCTCTGAACCTTCCCCGGACTTCCGGGGCTCGGCTGCTGATTACCCGCGTTATTACGCTAGGGCTTCCAGCAATTCTCCTGCAGTTTCAGCCGCGGTTTCCCGCGGGAGCTGCCTTCTTGACAGCCACTCGCTCTACCAACTGAGCTAAGGGGGAATTGTGTCACTATTGTACACGAAACAAACAAACCGTCAAGAAAAAAGCCGGCGTAATTCTGTTGCGAAACGTAAGCGTTTGCGGTAGAATGTTTTAAAAAGGAGGCAGAATTGAAAAAGGCGATCATTTTTTGCGTATTAATTCTTGCGTCGGCTGTGGCGGGATATTGCGGACAAACAAGCAGGATAGAGTTGACCGACGGCAGTGTGATCAATGGCGAGGTAGTTTCCTTCCTCAATGGAACATACACCATAAACACGGCTAATTTCGGACAAATTACAGTGGATGCGGCAAAGGTCTCAAAAATCGAATCGCTGAGCGCTATTCCTGCCGTCGCGCAAACCGGCTTATCCGCTCAGACAGGCATGCCGATCTCTGCCCAGATCAATGCTTACAAAGAAAAAGTAATGAATAATCCGGAAGGCGCGGCTGTGATGACCGGCTTGGCCGGTAACCCGCAAATCCAGGAATTGGCAAAGGACCCGCAGATCCTGGATGCCGCTAAATCCGGCGATTTTCAGGCTCTGATGCAAAACGAAAAATTCCAGGAAATAGTGAACAACCCCGAGATACAAAAAGCGGTCAAAAAATTAAAGCAATGAAAAGGGGGAGTTGAACGGCTAAACCGCTGCTCCCCGTATTTCGACAGGTCATCTTACTCTCCTTATTTCTGCCATCCATCGAACACATACTCCGGCTCGATGAACACCTTGTCATACGGTGGCACCACACAAGTAACCGTCTCAAAGATACCCATACCTGTACGAGCAACACCTTCATAGAGGCCCTTCACAGTACCATAGGTAAGCCCGATATAGGCATTCTGGTCTCTGGAAACGGTGTATATCTGCTTGGGGAACTCAAGCCACCCGGCGAGTAAGTTGACACCGCCCCTGGCTAATTTCGTACCGGCGTTCTGATCATCTGCAGCAAACGCGGTCATGGAAACTGCCAGCATCATTACCAGCGTTAAAAGCGCTATTTTCTTTAACATAGTCTTCACCCCCCTCTTTTACTACATCAAAACAAAGGCCCACAGCTTTTTTGCTATGGGCTCTCAAAAGATAAATACATCACATGCGGCAACTGACTACCATAGCCCAACGGCCTTAGGTTCTTTAGTTTTGCGCCCCCGGCTTTCACCGGGTTTGCCTTTCTCGTTCCAACATAAGTAAGTATAGCACATTTTTCCGGCGATATCAAGAAAGCCGGAAATCGGGAAAAAACCGGCAGCTATAAGATCTGTGTTTCCAATGACTTTATTTCCTGATCTAAACCGGAAATTATTTTTTCAATCTCTTTAAGCCGGCGGCCATAGGCCTTGGCTGTCTCTTCCTCGCGGTAAATATGCGGCGAAGATAACGCGCGCGCCTTGGCATAGCTTTCCAGCTGAAGATTCTCTTTCTGCTTAATGATTTTATTTATCTTTTCGCGCACCGCGGCGTTATTGGCCTTACGCTTTCTTTCCTCTTCCCGGAGCTTCCTCTCTTCTTCCTTGGTTTTTTCCCTGGATATCTCGGCGTTCTTTTTCTCATCCTTTACATGCTGTTTCTTTTCGCGCGCCGCAAACGCCACCACCTCATCCTTTTTCTCCAGATAATAATCAAAACTTCCGGAAAACTTTCTTATCGCGCCGTTTTTGACCTCAAAGACCGCATTAGCGACCGATTGCACGAAATAAATATCGTGGCTGATAAAAACGATGCTCCCGTTATATTCTTTAAGCGCGCGCACCAACGCCTCCACCGCGTCAACGTCCAGGTGGGTTGTAGGCTCATCCAAAAGCAGGAAATTCGGCGGGTCGATCAGGAGTTTTGCCAAAATGAGCCGGCTCTTTTCGCCTCCAGAGAGCACTTTGACGGATTTATCCGCGTCCTCTCCGGTGAATAAAAACGCGCCCAGGATGGTGCGAATCGCCTCCTCCGACATAAACCCCGGCGCTGCCGAATACGCCTCACGCAGCACCGTATTCTCCGGGTTAAGCACATCCATGCGGGTCTGGGAAAAATATCCCGCGTCCACGTTGTGGCCAAGTGTGCGTTTACCGCTATCAATATCAATGACACCTGCGAGGATCTTTAGCAGAGTGGACTTACCCGCTCCGTTTTCTCCGGCCAAGACCGCCTTTTCTCCCTGCGCGACCTCAAAATCAAGATCAGTATAAACGCGCAGGTCAGCGTAAGACTTGGAAACTTTTTCCAATTGCACCATGCGATGGCCGCTTCTTCTGGCCTGCGGAAAATGAAAATTTTTAATGCTCTCGCGCGGGTCAGGCGGCAGGACGATCGTCTCTTCTTCTATTCTTTCCAGCACTCTGCGCTTTGCCCGCACTGACGCCGCTTTATTGGGTTGGGCATGGAATCGCCCTACGAACCTTTCCAACTGCTCGCGCTTTTTTTCCTGCTCCTTGAATTGTTTGGTTAAATATAAACGCTTCTCTTCTTTAATGCGCTCATACTGCTCATAATTTCCGTGCACCTTGGTAACAGCGCCATTCTCCAGAATCAGCGTATAATTTGTGACCTCGGTAAGAAACGCCCGGTCATGGGAGATCATGATAAACGTCCCCTTGAACCCCGAAAGATAATCCTTAAGCCACAAAGCGGCATTGAGGTCAAGATAATTTGTCGGCTCATCCAGAAGTAAGAGGTCGTATTGATAGGTCAGCAATTTTGCCAGCAGTACACGCATCTGCCATCCGCCGCTAAGTGCGGCTATCGGCCGGGTAAAATCTGCTTCCTTGAATCCCAGGCCCATTAATATTTTTTGCGCCTTATGCTCCAATTCAAAATAACCCAAGCCCTCCAGCTGGTGCAGCACTTCTCCGTAACGGTGGCCGGCTGCCTCATTTTTTTCTTCCAGCGCCTCTTTCTCTTTTTTGAGGCGGATGATCCTCTCCTCGCCCTCGGTCAGCTCCGCGATCACCGTGCGGCCGGATTTAAAACTCGCCTCTTGCGGGAGGTAGCCGATATGCGTGTTCTTATTGACGCGCACCTCTCCCGACGACGGCTCGGTCTCGCCGAGGACAAGCGAAAAGAGCGTGGACTTTCCTGCGCCGTTAGGCCCGATAAGCCCGATCTTCTCACGCTCGTTGATATTCAAGGAGACGTTCTCAAAAAGGGTCTTTTTACCGTAAAATTTGGTGAGGTTATTAATGGCTATCATAATTTTTAAGTTAGATCGCGCGGCGGGATTCCAAGGACTTGGAAAGAGTGGTGGCGTCGGCGTATTCTAAGTTTGAGCCCATGGGCAGGCCCAGGCCGATACGGCTCAGGTTAACGCCCAATGGCTTTATCACTTTTGTCAGGTACATCGCCGTGGTCTCGCCTTCGGTGTCGGCATCGGTGGCGATGATCACTTCCTTTATATTATTGGCCCTGATGCGCGCCAGCAGGCTTTCGATCTTAAGGTCGCTGGGGCCGCGGCCCTCAAGCGGAGATATTGCCCCCAAGAGAACATGATATACGCCCTGGTAACTGCCGGCTTTTTCTATCGCGGTTACGTCACTGGGCTTTTCCACGACGCAAACAGTATCCTTGTGCCGGCGCGAATCCCTGCAGATAGAACAAAGGTCCTCTTCGCTTAAGTTATGGCAGACTATGCAGAAACGCACGTTTTCTTTTACCTTATTCATCGCCTCTGCCAGATTTTTTACTTCATCGCGGGAGGCGCCAAGGATATAATTAACCACTCTCTCGGCGCTGCGCCTGCCGATACCGGGAAGTTTAACCAGCGCGTCTATCAGTTTTTCTATTGATTCGGTGTATGATGCCATAGACTAATTTATAAATCGTTGATGATCCTTCCGCCGAACATATCCAGGGCGGATTTAATAAAGGGGTTGTTTTCGCTTGGCAGCCTTTCTCTACTCTGCGCCGAGAGTATAAAATTGACCCTTACGACCGTATTGAACAATTCCGAAAAACACTTCTCCACGATCGCCTTGTTTTCCTTTGATTCCAGGGATTCCTTATGCAGAGAATAATTTCCCGGAAAAGATATGACCACGGTATTACCCTGCATTTTTTCCGGTTCGCCTTCATTAAGGTAGGTTGCCGCCGATATCTTTACCCGTCCGAGGTTAGTGATGATGTTCTGCCAGTTCTCTTTTATTTTATCCAGCGCCACGGCAGGCGCCCAATGATCCGGCCGCGCGTCCTGCGCCGGCTGAAGCCCCGCATCTTTTACCGGCGGCTTGTGGCCTGGCTGATGCTGAACCGGCGGCTCAACGGTAAGAGGATTATTTTTTGGCCGAATATCTTCTTTTTTGGACGGCAGCGGCGATACTTTACGTTCTGCCTCAGCTGTTCCAGCAGCCGTTGCCGGCTTTTTTATCAGCTGCGTCAGGCGCACCAGGCTTACTTCAAGAGGTATGCGCAAAGACTCAAGGCGCTTGGACATCTCCTGAGTAGCCGCTAAAATATTAAATATACCTAGTATTTCTTCCAAGCTCAGAGCATTGCTTTGCTGCAATAACCTGGCACAGATCTCATCGGGCAGGTCGATCAGTTTCGGGTCCCCGCCGGAAACTTTAGCGACCATCAGGTTACGGAAATGCTCGATCAGGTTTGTCAAGAAAACGCCTGTGTCTTTTCCGCCGTCTATAATATCATTCAAAAGGTTTAATGCCGCGGCAGGGTCTTTTTGGATAATCCTATCGGTGACCTCAAAAAGCGCCTCCTGCTCCACAATGCCCAGCACCGAGATCACGTCTTTTAAGGAAACTTTGCCCTTGGAAAACGAGGCCATTTGGTCAAGTGCCGATTCCGCGTCCCTGAGCGCTCCGTCGCTGGCCTTAGCGATGGCGACTAAGACCTCGTCATCCACTTCTATTTTTTCCGAGGCCACAATGCGCCGCAGCTGCTCTGTGATCTCCATCACCGAGATGCGCCGGAAATCAAAACGCTGGCAGCGCGACAGTATCGTCGGCATCACCTTTTGCGGATGGGTGGTGGCGAAAATGAATTTTACGAATTCGGGGGGTTCTTCCAGGGTCTTGAGGAGCGCGTTAAAGCCGTCGGAAGTGATCTGGTGCACCTCATCTATGATGTAGATCTTGAATTTCCCCGAAACCGGGGAGAATTTTACATTCTCACGCAGGGCGCGGATTTCATCAATGCCCCTGTTAGAAGCGCCGTCTATCTCAATAACATCCAGCGACCGGCCTTCAGTTATTTCAAGGCAGGCCGGGCACTTTGAGCAAGGCTTAATAGTCGGCCCGCTCTTGCAGTTGAGCGATTTAGCCAGGATGCGCGCGGTGGAGGTCTTGCCCACGCCCCGGGGGCCGGCAAATAAAAACGCGTGCGCCAGCCTCTGCTTCTCAATGGCGTTCTTTAAGGTAGAAACGACGTGCGGCTGGCCGATGATCTCATCAAAATCCTTCGGCCGCCACTTAAGCGCGAATACAGTGTATGCCATAATTTAAATCCCGAAGTTGTATCAGTATAGCTACAGGTTAGCACAATACGGGGAAAAAATCAATCCTGTCCGGTTTCTAATTCCTTTGCAAAGCCATACGATGTATGTTAACATAATTTTATGTTTTTGAGTATAAAAAAACGGATCGATAAAGAACTCGTCGAGTTCGCTAAAGATATAAACAAAGACTACCCCTTAAACAGGATCTCCCCCCTGCTCTATCGCAGCATAAAAGAATTCATACTCAGGCCCGGCAAACGGGCACGGCCGATATTGTTCTTACTGGCCTACCTGGGCTTTGCCAAAAAAACACCTCCCGGCCTCTATAGGAGCGCTGTCTCCCTGGAACTATTACATGATTTTCTGCTGGTGCACGATGACATTATTGACCGCTCGTTGGTGCGCCGCGGCAAACCTTCGATGCAGGTAATGCTCCAACGGCACCTGGCAGCTCATAAGCATATCAAATTTAACGGCCAGGACCTGGCCTTGATTGTCGGCGATGTGATGTACGCCCTGGCCCTGCAGGCGTTCCTATCGGTCAAAGAAGATATGCATAGGAAAGAAAAGGCGATGAAAAAATTCATCGCAACGGCTATCTACACCTGCGGCGGAGAGTTTGTTGAACTTTTGGCGGGGATAAAGAACATCGACAAAATTACTAAAGGCGATATTTATAAAATATACGATTTCAAAACCGCTCACTACACCTTTGCTTCGCCCCTGTGTATCGGCGCAACACTAGCCGGCGCCGACAATAAGCAGTTGGGCCTGCTCAATAAATACGGTATTTATCTGGGCAGGGCCTTTCAGATCAAAGACGACTACCTGGGGATCTTCGGCTTGCCCAAGGATACAGGCAAATCCAACCTCACCGACCTCCAGGAATCAAAAAAAACCATTTTTGTCTGGTACGCCTATAACCACTGCGACGGTAAAGATAAATCCGCCATCAAAAAAATATTCGCAAAAAAAGATCCCAGCCCCCGCGACCTATTGAAGATGCGCCGGATCATACTCTTATCCGGAACAGTAGACTACGCCCGAAGAGAAATTGAACGGTTAATCAAGATGGCCGACTCTCTAATAAACACCTCTAAAATGCCCCCCCGTCAGCGCGATTACTTGAACGCCTTCGCCTTTGGCCTGCTCACCCTTAACTCATAATACGATGAAAATAAATCTGGCAAAAAACGCGGGTTTCTGTTTTGGGGTTAAAAGGGCTATAGACATCGCCTTTAAAACGGCGGGTTTGCGTCAAAACGTCTATATGCTCGGCGATATCGTGCATAACCAAGAAGTCGCCCGGCAGATAAATTCCCGCGGCGTAAAAAAATTAAAACGCCTTACCGCGGGATCCGGCAGGATCCTGCTTATCCGCGCCCACGGAACCGCGTCCATTACCATCGCTAAAGCCCTTGCTCTGGGCTACCACGTGGTCGACGCCACCTGCCCCATGGTCAAAGAGATACATAAAACCGTCAAAGTTATGGAACAAAAGGGCTACGCCGTCATCGTTATCGGCGACAAAAAACATGACGAAGTCCGCGGCATAGTCGGACAACTCAAAACCAGAGCACGGGTATTTGACGGCCCCGCGGACCCCACGCTGCGACAGCTTAAACATATGAAAAAAGCCGCTGTCGTCGTGCAATCCACGCAGAACATTGACAAAGTAGAAGCCATCCTGAATATATTAAAAAATCGCGTCCATGACCTGGTATTCTTTAACACCATCTGCCGACCCACGACCGTTAAACAGCAGGAAATAAGAAAAATGCCGCTAGAGAACGGCGTAATGCTCATCATCGGCTCGCGCTCAAGAGCCAACACCCGCAGGCTCTATGAGATTTCCAAGTCTTTGAACAGAAAAAGCTACTGGATCAACTCAAAAAAAGATATAAGGCGCGCCTGGTTTTCCGGCGCAAGTTCGGTTGGTGTCACTGCCGGAGCTTCCACTCCCGACAGCACAATTAAAGACGTAATCAACTATCTAAAAAGATTAAGCCCTTAAATCAAGCAAGCCAACAGCCGCGCGCGGCTTATTTTACTGCCGCCCCGGACGCTGCACCACTATCCCCCTTAGCCTTAAGCTCGGCTTTCCGCAATGCTTCTCTTTGCTTAATGGCCCTTGCTTCTTCAGGTGTGATGATACCAAAATTCTTTAATATTTTAATCTGGTTATTGGTCAGGGGCTGTTCCTTGAACCAGCCGTTAAAATCCTTGATCGGCTCCGGAGGTAATCCCTGGGTTTGACGCTCCTTATTCATCTCTTCTACTTGCATCCTGTATTCATTGTAGGGCTTGTCATACCTTATTTTTGCGTCCATGTAACCTGCGGCTGAAGCCGCGAATGCCATGCAGCCCTGCAGAAAAACAACCATGCATAAAACCAAAACCGCTGATCTTCTCATTTTGCCCCCCCCCTGGTAAGTTTCTCTAAAACAATTTTATCTACTGATTAAAAAATACGCCGCGGCTGATATGAGTGCGGAGCATGGGACTGTCAGCACCCAGGCCCAAACGATCCTGCCGGCGACCCCCCAGCGCACAGCGCTCATCCGCCGCAGCGAACCGATACCCATAATAGCGCCGGTTATGGTATGTGTGGTGCTTACCGGGATGCCGAATGCGGTAGAGACAAAGAGCATGGTGGCGGCCCCTGCTTCCGCGCAAAATCCGTCCACCGGCTTGAGTTTAGTCACCTTCTGCCCCATGGTCTTGACTATACGCCAACCGCCGAGCATCGTGCCCAACGCGATAGCGCTGTGACAGGCAATAACCACCAAAAAGGGAATATGAAATTTCTCACCCAGAAGCCCGGCGCTAAAAAGGAGGCTGGCAATAATGCCCATGGTTTTTTGCGCGTCATTTCCCCCGTGGCCCAGGCTATAGAGTGCGGCGGACACTAATTGTCCTTTTCTAAAAATATGGTCAACCTTAAGCGGCGCGCTTTTTCTAAATATCCAGTAAACGATAATACCGAACGCCAAGCCCAAAATAAGCCCGGCTACGGGTGAGACAAATATGAAGGTAACGGTTTTTAGAATGCCTGACCAAACCAATGATTTCGTGCCAGCCTTGACCAATGCCGCCCCGATCATACCGCCGATAAGCGCGTGGGACGAGCTCGTCGGCAGCCCGAAAAACCAGGTAATTACGTTCCAGGCGCAAGCGCCCACCAGTGTGCCGAATATAATGCCGTTATCAATGATTGCAATATCAATGATTCCTTTGCCGATGGTATTGGCAACGTGAAGTCCGAAAAAAAGGAAGGCGATAAAATTGAAGAATGCCGCCCAGATCACCGCATACCGCGGGGAGAGCACACGGGTAGAGACGACCGTGGCAATAGAATTAGCGGAATCATGAAAACCGTTTAAGAAATCAAAGGAAAGCGCTAGAAGAATCAGGAGGATAATACCAATGGTCATCTACTATGCCTGCTTTAGGATAATCGCACCCACTACGTGTGTCACGTCTTCACATACATCAAGGACGGTTTCAGCGTCCTGGTATATTTCTTTTAATTTAATCACCATCACAGGATTTTTTTCTTTCTCAAAAAGTTCCGCCAGCATCTCATCTCTCATTGCGTCACCGACATTCTCCAGCCGGTTGATCTCAACACAGGCCTCCTGTATTGAGGCAGAGGACTTCCTGGCGTTACGCAGGCCCTTGACCGCGCAGGAAACGGCACGCACGGACTCATTGATTACATCAGCGAATTTCACCAGGTTTGCGTCCCTGGCCGTGAGTTTATAAATCCTCATCCGGCTGACAATGGTATTGATCATGTCGGTGATGTTGTCCAGCTCTTTTGCCAGGGCATGTATGTCTTCGCGGTCAAACGGCGTGATAAATGTTTTGTTAAGATGCTCAAAGATATCGTGGGAAACCTCATCTCCTTTATGCTCAATATCCTCCATCTTTTTGAGTGCCTCCTCGGAGATGCCGCCGTCGGCCATCAACACCTTAAAATAATCCGCGCCCATAACCGCGTAATCCACCTGCTTGTCAAAAAGGTCAAAGAAGTTGAATTCCTTGGGAAGAAATTTAAAAAACATACGCGCTCCTTTTAGTATAAATTAGTTTCAATGTTTCACATTATAGCAAATTTTTGCAAAAAAAATAGAAGTTTAGGCGCAAAGAATAAAAAAAGGGACATTTCTATATAGAAAGCATTAGAAACGCCCCATCCTTTTTTTCTTAAGTGCCGTTTTAATTATCCGTGTCGCACCCCCTAATCCGCCCTGGCTTCCGATGATTACATTCTGTTTTTATTTTGTTCGTTCGCTGGTTCTGCTTTTTCTCCCGGCTCTTCCTTTTATTTTTTTTCTTTAATCGCCTTCTGCATTCCATTCTTATGCCTTACCACCGTCATTTCTTCCAAGCTTTTTGCTAAATCCGGATGCGACTGCTGCAGAGCCGCGGCTGCGTCTTTAAAAAGTTGCACTCTTGCCTCACGCTTTGCTTTCCATTCCGGCGAGTCTTTTGCTACTTTCTCTTTGCTACCTTCCAACTTCTCCTTTGATTCATCGGCTTCCCCATTCACAAGGCCGCTCAATTTTTTTGCTAAATCGGGATTTGTCTGCTGCAGAGCTACGGAGGAATCCTGCAGAAGCTTCATTTTAGCTTCATGTTTTGCTTTCCATGCTGACGAATCTTTTCCTGCCGCCGGCACCATTTCTGCGAATGATACGTTTGCAATAAAAACAACCGCCCCCGCCATTACTAAACCGAAAAACACATTTCTCGCCAGCTTCATACCTTCCTCCTTTTTTACACGAACAAACCTTATTTACTGCAACGATAAGTCCGTGTGAATCACAGACAAAAAATTTAGCCTGAACGTAACCTCAAGCTGTAAATTTATTAAAAAAATCTGCCGTGCATTGCGCTACTTTTTCACGCTCCTGATCTGCGGTTATAACATGATATGAATTATCAAGCAGCACTAATTCTTTTATATCGGATTTAATTCTATCGTATATGAATTGGGAATTCTTAACACCTGTTATATCATCATTACGCGCCTGAATAAGTTGTAAAGGATTATGGATATATGATAATCTTTTAGAAAGATGTTTCACGCAAAGGTTGAGTTGATAAAAAAGCGTAACGGGAAAATATGGATATCCGAATCGATCTACATGCTCAATATCGTCTAATCCGGCTTTACTATAATAACGATACATTAAGTCCTGAATTTTCTTGTTTTTTATTCCATAAGGACGTTCTTCTTTGAAATAGAAAACGTTTTTTAGCGGTGTAGCAAATGCAAAAGGAAGAAGATATTTGGTCCAGGGAGTGTTCCATCCATCATAAAATAAGGTGGGAGAAAGACAGCTCACCGCGGATATTTTATCGCCAAACTCATCGGCCAACAACAACACCAAAAGCGCACCCAGGGAAAGACCGGCGGCAAAAATAAACTTATGGCCCCTCGAAGCTTCCTGAAATGCAGATCTGATTGATTGGTAAAATTCCTGCCATTTTGTTTTTTTTAACACTTCAATCGGCTGCCCGTGATTTGCCAGTCGCGGGCACAACACAGAATAACCCATCCGGTTTAGATACTCTGCGAAGAATTTCATCTCTTGCGGGCTGCCGGTCATGCCATGCGCAAGAATAATCGCCGAATCATTGATTCCTTTTAAGAATAACCCCCGGTCTATATTTTTTCTTATCTGTACCGGTCTCTTAAAATTAAAATTGAATATAACCGACATTAGTTGCCTCCTGAGTTGTCCAAGCTAATACATTTTGCGATTAGTGTTTTTAGAGCCGCCACGCATTACTGAGCAACATCTGTCTGAACGGTTTCGGAAGGAGGAATCTCATCTTTTCTCGTAAGCGTAAGATAGACAACCAGGCCTAAGATTGTGATGAGAAAGAGCGCGCTTGTTGTAGTTGCCCCGAGTCCTAGACCACCGTCAGTGCGAGCCTGCGAGAGGTAGTCGCCGATAGATGCGCCGAGCGGCCGAGTCAAGATGTAAATTAGCCAAAAAGCAAGTACTGCGTTCCTTGACTGGTGCCTATGTTCCACAGCCAAGATTCGCTTAACGGTAAAGTGCGCGATGGCAATAACCGTAATTAAGCCGGCAAATATGAACAGCGAGTTCAAATATCCAATACCAAACTTTTCCGCAGTGAGGTCGCCTGCGGCAGTACCTAAAGCGAACGTAAACAGAATGGCCAACCAATAGAAGGCCTCACGGCGAATCGTAATAATGGAGTGGACGGACAACGTTTTCTCAACTACATACCACACCGCAAAGGTCAGTGCGAGCGCAATGGAGAATATGATTGTAGTTGTTTCTAGAGGGACCTCTAGTTTGTCTGTCAGGTTGTCGGTAATTAAGGTGCCAACAATACTAATGAGAACGACTGCAAGCCAGTAGATTGATGGGACGTACTTTCTCGCCTTGAACTGAAAGAACAAAACGACAACAAGCAGTGCGCCCATAACCAGCGATGTTCCGGTCAGCCCAAAATGGAGTGTCATATTCAGGTAATCTGCCGCGGTCTCGCCTACCGTAGTACACAGAACTTTAATGACCCAGAAGTAAATTGTGACTTCCGGAACTTTGTTTAACATCTGCCTGATTTGTAATGAGTTCACATGATCTTTCTCAACCACTTAGATTCAGTTTTATATTATTCCACAGATTTTATCGATTGCGCTACATTACTGCCGTCTTGCGTTGTGCTATATTCGATAATGACATTATCCTCTTTACCTATCTTGTCTAGAGAGGGAATTTTGTCGTCTTCATCAGAAATAGATACGCCGGGCTTAACCACAAACTTGATCCTTTGTCCTTTATCGTCTAAAACCATGATCTCTGCCGGAGTTCCGTTTTTTGGATTGGCAACCGACGTAGATTCAATCTTGCCTTTACAGATTCTTAAAACTATTGTTGAATTCAATGGTTGCTGCGCAAAACATACCGCGCTAAGGCCGAAAATAGTGATTAATGTAAAGAGCGCATTTTTCATTTCTTACCTCCCTTTATCACATGCTTATTCCTATATATAGGCCCATGCGTACGATCCACTTTTCTTAATCAATTTTACTAAATAAATATTAAGTTATGATTAAGATAAGATTAAGTTTTCTTAATGTTATTTTTGGGGCCGATTATGTGATTCTGGGAATGGGCTAAAGGTAAGAAAACAGTAAAGGCTGCGCCCTTACCTGGGAGGCTTTCTACTTCGATCTTTCCTTTATGGGCATCAACAATGGACCTGGCAATACTTAAGCCCAGGCCAAAACCGGGGTTGCTTCTTGATTTATCTATACGATAAAACCTATCGAAAATATGCGGCAATTCGTCCCTGGCTATGCCGATACCCGTGTCACTTATTACAATCTTGGCAAAAGCATTTTCTTTACTTAATTCCATATTCACTACCCCATTGTTTGGCGTATATTTGATGGCATTATCTACTATATTGGAGATAACACGGTTAAGCTGATTCGCGTCTCCCTGTATAAAAACCTGCCCACTGGATGAAAAATGCAATGTGATTTTCTTCTGATCGGCTAATGGTTTCATACTGCTTAGAATTTGCTTAATGTTATCTGTCAAATGAATCGATTCCGTCTTGAGCACAGAATCTTTGTTCTCTATCCTCGCTAAAGCCAGTAGATTCTCAACAAGCCGGCTCATTTTATTTATTTCTTCCAAATTAACCGAAAGTACCGATGCATATTCTTCGGGCGAGCGTATTTTATTTAATGCGACTTCCTGTTTCCCTTTGAGGGCGGTTAAGGGCGTCTTTAATTCATGCGAAACATCCTGGATCAATTGCTGCTGGCTGGAGAATGCCTGATTAAGCCGGACAAGCATAGTGTTAAACGTTTCGGCTAATCTTTTTATTTCATCGTTTGACTCAGGCAGCTCTATTGTCCGATGTAAATTTTTAAAAGTAATCTGACGAATAGCACAAATCATATCATCTACCGGCCTTAAAGCCCTTTTAGTCAAAAATACGCCGGATGCGATAACAAACAGTATGGCTAATGGGAAAAATATAATTAATGCGGCTTTAAGCCTGTTGAGTTCAAAATACATCGGTTTTAAAAACCCTGAAACTTGAATAATATATAGAACTTTACCCTTGCCGATAACAGGCAAAGTAAATGTCCTGAGAGGATAAGACTTTTTCTTAACCAGGCTGATCTTGAGAGTGTCAAAGTATGGCTTTTCCGTAACGGAATCCTGCGCCATTTTGGCCAAAATGACCGGTAAAGGCATATTGCTTGAATGTAAAAACTCTTTTCCTTCCGGATTGAATATCTGGACAAAAATGTTATCGCTTGGATTTTTTTCAACCGCATATCTAAGGGCATTCAAGAAATCGGCGCTTGTTGCAACGGAGTCTTCTTTTTTCTCCCCTCGCTCTAATTTATCCTCCTGGCGATAGCTGCTGATTACCTGCTCAATATCCCCTGCCTTTGATTTTAATAAATAGTTGTAATCCTTGTTAATGGCGTGTTTAAAATGACTGAAGAGAAATAGGCTGAAGACCCCAAGGATCATACCTAATACTAATACATACCAAACAGTCATCTTAAAATAAATGGACTTTGTAAACATGCTAGCCTTTTATGGTATAGCCTCTACCTCTAATAGTATGGATGAGTTTCTTAATGTGTCCCCGGTCAACTTTTCTACGAAGGGCGGCCATATGAACATCGATAACGTTGGTTATGGTATCAAAATTAATATCCCAGACATGCTCAGAGATTGTTGTCCTTGTTGCTACAAGACCCGCGTTACGCATCAGATATTCCAAAAGAAAGAATTCCTTGGTAGTCAAAATAATTTCTTTCCCGTCTCTTGTTACTTTATGAGTCAAAATATCCATAACTAAATCTGCAACTTGAAGCTTGGTAGGAATTACACCCTTATTTTGTCTTAATAAAACGCGAATCCTTGCCAAGAATTCCTTAAATGCAAAGGGTTTTGTTAAATAATCATCCGCGCCGGAATCTAAACCTGTTACTTTATCATTAACGCTATCTTTTGCCGTAAGCATTAAAATAGGCGTACTAATTTTATCCTGCCTTAGCTTTTTACAAAGAGTTAGCCCCTCGATTTTCGGTATCATCAAATCCAACACAATCGCATCGTATTCCTCTGTTCCGGCAAGAAAATATCCTTTCTCGCCGTCGTAGGCAACATCAACACAATAACCTTCTTCTTTTAATCCTTGCTTTATAAAATCTGCTATGTGTTTTTCGTCTTCAATAACGAGAATACGCATCTTCTTCCTTTTAATGGTTATCGTTTTTTACTGAGCTATCCACCTCTACTTATAAAAGTGCAGCAACTTCTTTTGCCCTGGCTTGCGCTTCCTTTATCTTCTGCGCTTGCAAGGCTTCTCCCATGTCCATGGGTTGCGCATTAATAAAGGTAATGTCTGTGATACCCGCAAGTCCGAAGACAGAACGAAGATATGGCTCCTGAAAATCAGCGCTGCGATTGAGCCCTGTATAGTCACCGCCGCGGCTGGTGATAACCGCCATTTTTTTATTCTTCACCAACCCCTCTGCGCCGGAAGCTGTGTAACGAAAAAGGTACTTAGGCTGGAGAATAACGTCGATATAGTGCTTCAGGGTGTAGGGAATGCTAAAATTCCACATCGGAGTACTGATAAGATAGGCGTCTGCCGACATAAATCGCTCGATGTGGGTAATAATCTCTTGCCAGACTACCTTTAATTCTCCGTTGAGGTCTTTGCCGGCCAGAAGCACATATTTGCCGTCAACGCGCTTAACAGTAAGCGAAGGCAGCTGTTCTTTGGACAGGTCCAATTCCTCAACTACCCAATCAACGTGCTTTTCGGTAAAAACATTCAGGAATGCCTCTGTTACCTGTAGCGTCCGCGATTCCCCTCCGCGAGGAGTCGCGATAATATGGAGTAATTTCTTCATGTATTCCTCCCGTCTATCAATGCTGACCTTCCCCTCTTTAGTGGACAGATTGTTAAGTTAGTAACGCCTCTTTTTTTTAATCAAAAGGACTCAATTCTATTTTTCTCTTCCAGATGCCTTTTTTAATTCTTCAAGGAATTTTGGAGAAAGCTTATTTCCCAATGATTCTGTTTTATGCACATCTAGCCAAGCCTTGTCATATTCTTGTTTTAGATAATAAGCAAGTGCTCGTCCGCCGTAGGTCCTGGCATAGCTAGGGTTGAGTTCAATGGCCTTGGTATAGTCTGAGATGGCTTGGATGAAGTTACCTTGCTTGTATTCGACAAACCCGCGGTTACAATATTCTTCCGCAGTCTCAGCGAAGACAGAAGAAACACTTAAAAAATAATGCTCCCAATAAAATAAATATCCTTAACCTAAAACTCTGGTGTCTCATTTTGGCTTTTCCTCCTTAAGTAATAGGTTGTTAAGATAGGCTCATTAGCTTTTCGTACTCAAAAGGGCTTAAATATCCGAGCGTTGAATGCGCCCTCTTGCGGTTGAAATTTTCAAGACTGAAATTTTCAAGACAGTATATGTAAATCAATACGCTGCAAGATATAACAAAACAACAGCCCAAGCCAGTTTAATTGTTCCGGTTGCAAAAAGATGCGTATCTTTCAGAATGTTTCGGATTATGGGTGCCGATTTCGTTAAAATACCTTTTGAGTTCGGGAAGGCGATATAGGGTGACTCGATAGAGGCCAATCTTAGGCGTAAATTTAAGGTCTTTGAGGATATTGTTTACGGAATGGAGAAGAAATGGAGAAGTGCTGCAAAACGATAAACGGGGATATTGATACCATTTGCCGCGGATCTTATAACGATGGCAATAAACGCCGCCATCGGTATCCATCAGGCCCCTCAGACATGAGGCTTTATATTCGGTGTTTTTCAGAACCCATTCCGGAAGATCAGTCCGGTTAAGGCTCCGATGGAATTTCTTATTTTCCAATTTTTCACGGAGGTATTCGGCTAAACTTACGCTAGAGACCACGACATCGGCGGCGAGGGCGCCCTTCTTGGGATAAATCGAGGAAAAAAGGCCAAACAACCTGCCTATCATTTCTTGGACGTGTTTAGCAAACGGTTTTTCTTTTGCCGTGCCGAATGTTACCGCAACCTGCCGGCCGTCCCTTATACCGCCGTCCCCTATGACAATACCGACAAATTCCGCTAACTCCGCTGATTCACCAGGGCGCCTGATCTCTTTTCTTAGCTGGAATCCCACCCTCTTTGCAAAATCCGGGTCAGCGTGGAACTTTCGAATAGAATTCAAGCCGCCTTTTCTTCTGCCCTCAGCTGTACCGGGGTTACCGTATAATTCATAACGCCGCTTAGCACCCAAGACAGCTGCTTTTTTACAATGCGAATAATCCGGCAGGATCTTTATGCCTTTGGACATTTATTATTGCGATACTAAAACTACAGGCACTGCACTCGCTGCTCGGCTTGTCGCCTCGCAACGCTCGTTGCAGTGCCGTTAAAATTTCCCTTGTCGGGAAATTTTAACGGAGAGGCTGGGATTCGAACCCAGGGTCCCGATTTCTCAGGACAACTTCTTAGCAGGAAGCTCCGTTCGACCGCTCCGGCACCTCTCCTATGGGAGAGACTTTTCAAACCTTAATCTATTCTTATTGTTATTCGTACCAATCAATCCAAAAAAAGAATTAACTTCTTGCTGCGTATATAGATGGACCCTGTTGTGATAAATTGCAGGATGAAATCCTGTCTCCAGAAGTAGATTCTTTAAAAGGACTAACACTCGGGACGAATAATTAGTTATGGCTATCTTTTTATAAGTGTAAACTTTTTTATTCGAAATATATGTATGCCTGTAAACACAGCCTTCCGCATCAAATAAACCTCTTATAAAACCCATTTTATATTTATCTGATTTCCACACCCATTTTGGCAAAATGAACTTATCTTTTTTCTTTATGTCCGCCAGCATTAATTCATCTGATAAAAAATCGACTAAATTACTGCTGTTAGCAATAATGTCGGCGCTCCCATATTTCTCCCGAATCAAGCGTTTTGTTTTTAACCCAAAAAGATAAGCAATCAGATTTTCAATATAATCGGCATATTCTATTTCGTTCTTATGATTATACGAAACGGCTATCTGGTATTTATTCCTGAATGAACCGTCTCCTAAAAATATTCCAATAAATTCTGCTAGTTTTTCTGAAGGCAAAGGAAGATTTATCGCTTTTCTTCTGGAATAATTATTCTTTATCATTTATTCCGCTTCTTCTTGAAAAACTCACTTAACAAAGAACCGCATTCTTTCTCTAAAATGCCGCCCTTGACTTTTATGCGATGATTGAGCTTCTTATGACTAATGATATTGACCACCGACCCGCAGGCGCCGGTCTTCGGATCCCCGGCGCCGAAGTAAACGTGCTTCAGACGCGCCAAAACAAGCGCTCCCGCGCACATCAAACACGGCTCAATTGTAACATACAACGCTGCCCCGTTCAACCACTTGCTACCCAGGTAATTAGCCGCGGAGGTTAATGCCAGCATCTCGGCGTGCGCGGTAGGATCCTTGAGCCGTTCAACCTGATTATGGCCGCGCGCGATTACCCTGCCCTCATGTACGACAACCGCTCCGACCGGAACCTCGTCTTCGTCAAAGGCCTTTCGCGCTTCTTTTATGGCCTCTAACATATAAATCTGGTCAATTTTAATCATTGACTAACTATGCGCCCAGCAGGAGTCGAACCTGTCGCTTCGCTGCCCTCGGCAGCTCGCTCCCCAAAGGGGCTCTGCCCCTATGGCGCTCCTCCCTGCAATATAGATAGCGGGTCGTCGCTGTTACCCCGAAACCGTGGGGAAAACCTGTGTTTTCCCCACACCCCTTTTAGGTTCGATTCCTGGAACGATAATAAAGTGCGCCCAGCAGGAATCGAACCTGCAACAACTTGCTCCGTAGGCAAGTGCTCTATCCAATTGAGCTATGGGCGCGCAATCTTTTAGCCGGTAGCGAAATCCCGCAACGATCTAGGCGGGATTGAGCTATGGGCGCGAAATGTATTGATGGTGTGACGATTTTAGAAAAGGCGATCAATGACGTTCAGAAGCATTTTTAAGTCGACTATGGAAAGAAACGCCAACACCAAACCCGTTATGCGGTGTTTTTCCTTGAGCCAGGAATCAACTGAGGGCATTCGAGAATCAAGGGTGTTGCCTACGCGGTTTGGAGCTAATTGCAAATTCAGCGCTTCATCTATCCTGTTGTAGGAATCCGGAGAAAAGCAAAGAATAAGTGCCAGTATACAGGCCCCGCCGTAAATCGCATATGCCACTAATCCTAAAAACATATCGCCCTCCTTTGTTAGGCTATTTATACCAAAAATCGGCGTAAAAAGCAAATAAATATGTATGGCGGGTTTCAACCCGCCCTACATCAACACGCATAGAATAATCTCTGGAAATCGCTGATTCGCTTCTTTACATCAGGATAACCTACCACTGCCGATATGGCGCATAATCCATCGGCGCCGGCGCGGATAACCGCTTCCGCATTGGCCAAATTGATGCCTCCGATAGCGATGACCGGAATGCCGACCTTTTTCTTAATCTGTGTAATGAATTTGACGCCCGCGGGCCGTCCGGCATCCGCCTTAGTGCGTGTCTTAAATACCGGCGAAACACCCACATAATCAGCACCTACGCGCTCGGCTCTTTGCGCCTCGGCCAGGCTATGCACGGTCAGGCCGATGATCTTTTTTTTACCTAAAATTTTTCGCGCCGGCCAATAAGATAGGTCATCCTGGCCAAGATGCACGCCGTCGGCGCCAACAGCAAGTGCTATATCTACCCGGTCATTGACCATAAATATCACATTCCGGCACAAACGTCTGAGCTCTCGCGCCTCCGCGTACATATCCGCCGAGCAGGCTTCCTTATTACGGTATTGCACCACCTTAACTCCCGCGGCAAGCGCGTTTCGGACATCGCTTATATTTCCGGCGCGGCTCGTGCGTGCGTCTGTGATAAAATAAAACCCCTTCATACCCGTTCTATCTTCTGCCTGCGCTCAACCGTCTTTTTATCCAAATTATATAACGCGTCAATTAATTTTATTTTAAATTCCGCCGGCCCCGCTGAATCCATTGCCGCACACTCGCCGGCTATACCAAAACAGGATAAACCCGCCGCAGCCGCTCTCGCTAAATCCGGCTCCACTGCCGCAAATGCGCCGATCACCGAAGCCACCATACACCCCGTACCCACCACATCCGCCATAAGAGCATGGCCGTTTTTGACGACAAAAGTTTCGCCCGCACCACTTACCACATCCTCTTTTCCGGTTACCGCCACCGCGCACTTATATTTGGCGGAAAGCCTGGCAGCCAAAGCGTAGATATCTCCTCTTATCTCTGCTGCATCCACGCCTTTTGTCCGGACATTGATGCCGGCAACCCGCGCTATTTCGGAAACATTGCCTTTTATAATGCCGATATCTATCTCTCTTAGCAGCTCAACGCACTTTTCGTCGCGCAGCCTGGTGGCTCCGGCTCCGCAGGCATCAAAGATGACCGGAATACCCTTAGCGTTAGCGCTCTTTCCGGCGATCTTCATCACCTCCACAAAATCTACTGTGAGTGTGCCGATGTTAAGCACAAGCGCTTGAGCCATCCCTGCCATCTCTGCCGCTTCCTCTTCGGCATGCGCCATCACCGGTGAGCCGCCCAACGCCTTTACTACCGCGGCACAGTCGTAGATCGTCACCCAATTGGTCAAATGATGCACCAAGGGCTTTACTTGGCGGATCTTTTCCAGGATAGGATATACTTTTAAATCATTTTTAGCCATATGTTCATTGTACGCCTAACCAGCCCGCGCCGCAATGAATAAATTAGTACCCGCCCCATTATAGCTTCAACAAAGGTATGCCCAGCCGCTTGCGGAACGTCTCGCCCTTCAGCAGTTCAGTTTTGCGCCAGGCCAAGCTGTTACGCGGATGCGCCATTTTAGAGGCCAACGGTTCAGTTGAAGCAATATGCAAAGTGTGCTTGCCATAAGTATCATTGATCCTATCCGCTGCCTCACTTAGCTTGCGCAGGCGCTCTACTCTAACGGGATCTTCAAACAGATCATTATGATCATTGCCTTCTTTTAAAATATCCGATAATATCACACCGCTTGCGCGGTAAAGCACGCCCGCGCAAAAAACCTGCGCAAAGAGTTCAGCGCAGACACGCGTAAAATCCAAGGTAGAAGCCGAATGCCGGTTTATCCTGGCTTCAATCCCCGCGCAGGTAAAATCATTTTTCTTTAAAAAAACAGCCAGGCAGCGTGTGCTCAAACCATGCCGCCTTAATTTTATAAAAGCCGACTCCAGATTGCGCATCAACTGCGCCTTGACAAACTCGCGGTTGCCTGAAGCAGGCGAAAAAGTCTTTGTCTTACTTATACTAAGGTAACTTTCCTTTACCTCAGTCTTAACCGGATAAACCTTAACACCCCTTAATTCATGCCAGAGTTCAATGCCGATTTTACCCAGCATTTTTTGCGCGAATTCCCTTGGCCTGCAAATATAATCAAACACGGTTTTTATACCCTGCTTTTCTAAAAGTGCAACCGTATTCGGCCCGAAGCCGCAAACGCGTTCCAGCGCTATTGTTTCGAGGAAAATATGCAGGCGCTCCCCGGGCAGCACCGTGAAACCATCCGGCTTATGCTGTTTGGAGCAGATTTTTGCCAGTGACTTAGACAGGCTCAGGCCCACGGAAACCGTGATATCCAATTCTTTCTGGATACTCTGCTTTATTTTTAAGGCTATCTCTTCATACGACGTCCTATACATCCGCCTTAGCCCGGTCAGGTCGCAAAAGGCCTCATCAATGGAATATTCTTCCACCTCCGGGGTAAAGCGCCGCATGATCTCAAAGAGCCGGCAGGAATATATGCTGTAGAGTTCGTAGTCGCTGGCTAGGATCACCGCGTCGGGGCAAAGCCTTTTTACATCGCCCAGCCGCACTGCCCGCGCCACACCGCACGCCTTAGCTTCATAACTTGCGCAGGAGACTATCCCGCGCTCTTTTCCGGTAACCACCGGCCTGCCTTTTAACGAAGGATCCCTGGCCTGTTCGCAAGAAGCAAAAAAAGCGTCGCAGTCAATGTGCGCGATTGCCTGGGGAAAAGAAGAAAGGGTAATAAAATCAGGGGTGCTATATACTGCGGAGATCATTTGTACTTACGGACATTGGCGATGACAACGCCTGCGATGACCAGCTCCTGCTTAGGTTCTATAGACGGATACTTCTTATTTGCCGCGATCAATACTGTTTTGCCTTTATGTTTTTCAAAAAATTTCAGCGTCCATTCATTATCCACGCAAGCGACCACAATATCTCCGTTAGCGGGTATCCTGCCCTTCTGCACCAAAATCAGGTCCCCCGGCATTATCCCTGCCCCGATCATAGAATCACCGTCCACCTTTAAAAGATAGGTCGCCTGCGGATTGGAAATCAGGTAATCATCAAGGCTCATCAGATCGATGTTTTCTTCCTCGGCGGGACTGGGGAAACCCGCGGCCACTGCCCCTAAAATTTTTACCGGATTATGCAGCCGCACCGGCAAGAGCCTGCACTTCGAATCTTTCTCCAGAAAACCCTGCGCCACCAGCGCCGCTATTCTCTTATGCACCGCGTTCTTTGAACGCAGGCCGAAGATACCCAGCATTTCCGAATAAGTCGGCATCCTCTTGGCCTTAAGATAATATTCGCGCAGTTTTTCCGCGTATTGTCTTAATATCTCTTTTTTCATATCACAAGTTCTCCGTAGGGGCGGGTTTAAACCCCCTACATTACCGGTGGGGGCACGTCGCAATTATAGTGAACAATCGTTCACCTGTCAAGCCAAAAAAAAATCCGCCTCCTTTATCCTGCTATAAAATTAAACAAATACCCGGTAAACATTACGCCAATGCCCACTATCGCAGCAAAGATCAACAACAGCCGCGTCTTCATCACCCGCCTTAAGATCAGGAATTCAGGCAAAGACAACCCGGTAACTGCCATCATAAAGGCCAACGCCGTGCCGATACTCATACCTTTCTCTACCAGCGCGCTGACCATGGGAATAGTTCCGGCGGCATTGGAATAAAGCGGTATGCCGATAAGTGTGGCCACAGGCACAGCCAGCCAATTGCCCTTTCCGGCATACTTAACCAAAAAATCCTGCGGGGCGTAACCGTGGATGAAAGCGCCGATAGCAATACCGATGACCACAAACGGCCCGACTGTCCGCAAAATATCCACGGTATATCGCCTGGCGTATCTAAACCTGTCTTTCCATGACGGCTCGGACAACAAGGCATCTGTAGCGCGCTTTTTAGGCTCAATATTCTCCAGCAGGCCCTCAAGCTTAAGTTCTCCGAGTACGATACCGCTTACCACGGCGATAACAAACCCGCTGGCAATATAGATCACCGCTATCTTCCAGCCAAACATCCCCCAGAGCATCACCAGCGCCACTTCGTTTATCATCGGAGACGAAATAAGGAAAGAAAACGTCACCCCCAGAGGAATACCCGCTTCCACAAACCCCAAAAAAAGCGGAATGGCGCTGCAGGTGCAAAACGGGGTTACGATGCCCAGGAGTGCGGCCGCTACATTGCCGATGTATTTTTTCTTGTGGCTTAAGATGTTTCTTGAGCGCTCCGGCGGGAAAAAACTGCGCACTATCGCCACCACAAAAATGATCACGGCCAAGAGTATGAATATCTTGGCCGTGTCGTATATAAAAAAGTTTATCGTCTCCGCTAAACGCCCGCTCATTATTATTTCCACTTAAAATACACGAACACCCTGCCCCAGCCTTCTTTGGACTTTACCAGGCGGCTGTAGCGCGCTCGGCGCTCTTTATGCTCCAGGTAATTTAAGATGCGCTTCTTGGTCTCTCCGGCATGCGTTCCATAGGAGATCTCAATAATATCGGCACGGTGCTCCTCGGCCTCCAACAGCACATCTTCCAACTTTTGTTCCAACTCCGCCACCGGCGGGGTTAAAATCAGTTTCATTTTCATTATAACCCCATGCCGCCCTGAAACGCCGCCTGGTAATAACTGTTAATGGATTTAAGCGCATCCATAGTCCAGATACAGAGATAAATTGTCAGAATAATAACAATAACGCTTGCCACAATCTTGGTATTGCGGCTGTAGCGCGGATTGAGCCACAAGAAGGGCAGCGCAAACGGGCCGATAATCACAAAAGCCGCTATCAATGCCGGTGTCTTATAATACCACTTGGCCTTAGGCGGCACTTCCAGCACACTGCCGCAGTGCTTGCATTTTATCGCTTCATCCTGTATCTCTTCGGCGCAAAACGGGCATTTCTTCATAGTTCCTCCTAAAATAATGAGGTCAGTGGAAAATAATGGGGTCAGAATTAATTCTGGCCCCATTATTTTCAAACGGTCGCTTTCCCCTTTTATTACTGCAGCTTGATGGACTGCGCGGTAAATCCCTCTACGGGTTTCACGGTATATTCCACGACCACCTTGCTGCCTTTTTTTACCTCGGTGAGCTTGATCGCCTTACCGCTTACGGTAATAGACGTTTTGGCCTTCACTATAAACGGTATTCTTTCTCCGTTGTCGTCTACGGCCACGATTATCGGCTGTATGCCTGTGGCAACATCACCAAGCGCTACCGAATCAATCTTACCGGTATAAGATCTTATATCGGCCTTAGCCGGGGTTTTTTCTTTTGACTTTGTTTCATCCTTAAACGCGGGAGTTTTTACTTGCGGAGCCTTTTTTTCCACAGGCTTAACCTCAACCTTCGTCTGAATAGCTTTTGTTTCCGGTGCAGGCTTGGTTTCAACCTTAACTTCCGGCGTTTTTAAATCCCATAAAATCTGTGTTTCAGTTTCGGCTTCCTTGACCTCTTCTAATAAAGGCTGCGCTTCAGCCTTGGCCGCGGGAACTTTTTCTTCCGGCACAGACACAGTTTCAGTATTGATTACGGCTTTTACTGTCTCCGGTTTTTTAGTCTTTGCGAAATTCGCGGCAAAACAGAACGAAGGAATCAAAGTTAGAGTGATTACTACCAAAGCTATCTTCTTCATATTTTGCACCCTCCCTTATTTAGTATAAATGATGAAACCTGCCCTGTCACTCATTTTAACTCTAAAATCAAACTTTTCAACTCTTTTTGCCGGACGACATCAGAAAACCACCGCGCCTATTTTAATTTCTCCGGATGATGTTTGACCACCTCGGCCTGCACCATATAGATCACGTCCTCAGCGATATTGGTGGTGTGGTCGCATATGCGCTCCAGGAAACGCGCGATCAATAACAACTGGACTGCCCGGGGAGCCGTAGCGCTGTCCTTAAGCATGTAATCTTCAACAAGCTCCTTATGTATCAGGTCGCGCAACTCATTGGCCTGGGGATCGGACATTAGGACCTTCTTGGCCAATTCAATGTCCCCGTTTACAAAAGAATCTATGGCCATCTTCACCATGCTCTGGGCAACCGCCGTGAGCCTGGGTATGTCGACCAGGGGTTTCAGGGTCGGCTTATCCACCAGTTCCAGCGTGCGCTGGGCGATGTCTACTGCGATATCCGCGATCCTTTCCAGCTCACCGTTTATCTTCATGCCGGTAGTAATAAAACGCAGGTCCCCGGCCATAGGCTGATAGCGGGCGATCAAGTCAATGCACTTTTCATCCACGGCCAGTTCCAATTTATCCACATTAGAATCATCGGCGATGACCTTATTAGCCAATTCTTTATCCCGGTTCTTTAACGCCTCAATGGATTTATAAATGGCCTCTTCTGCCAACGCGCCCATCTTTAAGATATCTTCCTTTAGGCCTTTTAATTCCTGATCGACATGCCTTTCCATCACTGACCTCCAATCTACATGAATTTAACCGTATCTGCCGGTAATGTAATCTTCCGTGCGTTTGTGGCGCGGTGCGGTAAATATTTCCTCGGTCCTGCCAAACTCTATCAATTCGCCCAGAAGCATAAAACCGGTATCGTCGGAAACGCGCGCCGCCTGCTGCATGTTATGCGTGACTATTATTATAGTATAGTTGCGCTTTAGTTCACGCATTAATTCCTCTATCCTCTGGGTTGCCTGCGGGTCGAGCGCGGAACAGGGCTCATCCATCAAC
>Ga0105164_10000330_pt1 | contig 35467 bp, 28 predicted proteins | sample VDWuncwatermetaG_FD_89674 | JGI IMG/M metagenome (GOLD analysis project Ga0105164, IMG submission 89674) | Wastewater microbial communities from Netherlands to study Microbial Dark Matter (Phase II) - VDW unchlorinated drinking water | ecosystem: Environmental > Aquatic > Freshwater > Drinking...
ATCCTGCAACGTAAGGTGCAGGCGATCAAGGACGGCGGCCTCTTGGAATACTATCCCGTGGAGGACAATCGGTTTGAGTTGGGAGGCTTCACCAATCTGAAGTCCTGGCTGGATCGCGCCCAAGTAGGGTTTACCGCCGAAGCCAAAGCGCTCAATCTCACCCCGCCTCGCGGCATCATGCTGGTGGGGGTGCCAGGTTGCGGTAAGTCGCTCGCCGCCAAGGCCATCGCACGGGAATGGACACTTCCGCTTTTAAAACTCGATGCCGGCCGGTTATTTGACAAGTTTGTTGGCGAATCGGAAAAGAATTTCCGCAAGGCGATTGAAATGGCGGAATCCTTGTCCCCGATTGTCCTCTGGATCGACGAAATCGAGAAAGCGATGGTCGCCGGCAGAGGAAGCGGCGACGCCGACGCAGGGTTGAGTCGCCGACTCTTCGGTGCCTTTCTCACGTGGCTGCAGGAAAAAAAGCAGGACGTATTCGTCGTCGCCACAGCCAACAATCTGTCGTCATTGCCGCCCGAACTCCTGCGCAAAGGGCGATTCGATGAGATCTTTTTCGTCGATCTGCCGGACGATACTGAACGGGAATCCATCTGGAAGATTCACCTCGGCCTCCGGAAGCAGGACAGCAAGGTGTTCGATCTGAGCACGATCGTCAGCGCAAGCGATGGCTTCAGCGGCTCGGAAATCGAACAGGCGGTGGTCACGGCCCTCTATCGAGCGCTGCATCAAAAAACTCCGCTCACGACCGACCTGCTCATCGAAGAATTGACCCAGACAGTTCCGCTTTCAGTCACCCGGCGTGAAGACATCGATGCGCTTCGGCAGACAGCCCAAGGCCGATTTGTGAACGTGCGGTAACCACCGATGCCTTTCGTCCTGATCATAGTTGTTCTTGTGATCACGACTCTCGTGGGCTGCACCCAGCCGGCTCAGACGCGGAAGCGAGCAATCATTGCGCCCCCACTCTCAGCAAGCAAGATGGAGCCTCGTGACGTACCGGCATTGCCGCAGCCTGCTCCCAGATCAGGCCCAGGGAGTCACCCAACATCCTTCATGACATCTCTCCCCAGCCGATTAGCCATCGTCGAGTCTGCAGCACGGCTCGTCGGAGCACGGGCCATTGCAAGCCAGGGCAAGCGGATCGCCTACGACTGTGCGGGGGTGACACGTGCCATCTTCCTGGAGCACGGGATCGATCTGTATCGTGGAGCGTTCAATGATCCGAAAGGGAACGGCGTCAGACTCATTCACAATCATGTGCGTCAGCATGGCACCCTTCATCGAGAGTCGAATATCAACCCAGGCGATCTCGTCTTTTTCGATAATACATGGGATTTCAACGGAGACGGCAAGTTGAACGATCCTCTGACCCATGTGGGAGTCATCGAGCGGCTGGAACCAGATGGCACGGTGATCTTCATCAGTCGCGTCGCCAACGCCATCGAGCGCTACCGTATGAACCTGGACCAGCCGCATGTCCATAAAACCGCCCAAGGCCTGGTGCTCAACGACTATATCCGGCGAAAACACCCAACCGATCCGGAGAACGCAACCCGTCTGACCGGTGAGCTATTTGCCTTCTATGGGAACCTTCTCAGCCCACAGAAACATATGTCTTCGGAAGGAACGGGTGCACAGAATCCGAACCGGCGGCAGGCTGCTGTCTCCCTATCCTCAGAATTACGCGAATAATGACGCTGACTTCTGGCACGCCACAGAACCAACTCGGCTCGGATGATAGCGATGAATATCTGCCCCCAACCAACCCATCGCCATGCCCCCCGTTGCGACTACAGAACAAACCGCTGATCACCGATAAGAGCATATAACGTGATTGACTCTTCACACATGAAGGCCCCTGAGTCCCTATTTTCTCATTGACCTAGGATTATTTATATGGCTCTTTCATCGAAACAGACACAGATTCGAGAAACCAACCCGCTCAGGAAAACCTTGGCGGATGTTCGGTATGGACTCTTAGGATTGCATAAGGCCTTGATCGTCGCCGAACAGCTAACCTATGAGCGCATTTACGGTCGAGTGGACAGCACCGGCCAACTCTTACAGTTGGTGATGAACGACCCGTGGTTTACCTGGCTGCATCCGCTTTCCAACATGGTTGTCCGTATCGATGAATTGCTCGATGGCAAGGACCAACTGAGCGTCGATGATGTAGCGGTCTTGTTGACCGAGGTGCGATCACTCATTCGCCCCTCGGAACTCGGTGATGGATATGAGCGGAGTTACTATGAGGCACTACAGCGTGCCCCAGACGTCGTTCTTGCACACTGCGAAATGAAGAAGTTACTGACCCTGCCCGCCCTGTAGAACCTATTGCCATTCGACGGAAAGCGAGTACCGGTCGTCGGCCCTAACGGGCCGATGGCGCTCTATTGCCACCATAGGCTTTCCATGAGAACCTCCGGTGCGATCTGTTGCAAGATGCTTTATGAGTAGGCGACACTAAACCAGCCTACGAACAGAATATCGATGCTTTCCACCACCAGTTACGTCACGCTTGCGCTTGTGATCCTAGTTTCCCTGGGTTCAAGTCCTGCCTTCGCACAAGTTCGCCAGATCGATGTCCTAGTCACGGTCGTCAAAGACAGAGTCGTTGCGCTCCCAGGAGGTGGCAGTCCTGTCGAGGAACCTTTGGGGGTCAATGAAACACTCGTCACCACGGCGGCTCAGGGACCAGCCGGCTTTGCCCAGACCACCCGCCGACTGTTGGGCTTCGCTTCTGGCTTACGTCGATGGACAGAGGTGCAGCTGGGTGTCGAAGAGCAGGTTGAACGGCATCAGGTACTGCCACGCCTGCTTGTGGTGCAGACCAACCGGCGAGTCCATGGGTTTCAAGAAAGTCGTGGCCATTGGTTCAGCGATGCGTTGGGGCCGAATGAAACCGTCAAACAACTGCAGGGTCGCGGCCATGTCATCGTTGTGATTACCTCTGAGCGAGCCCTGGTGTTTTCCGCATTCACCGGAGGTTTCTTTACCATGCGCTGGTCGGCGCACGAACAGATACAATCCATCGACCAGACCAACGACGTGACTATGATTCGCACCACGACGCGCCAACTGGCCTTTCGCTCGCAAACAGGCGGGTGGACAGAATTGAGATAGGACCGATTCGGTTTCACCGATCAGGGTAAGCATTTCGCTGCCACAGATATCCGGCAAAGACTGTCGCACCCAATACAGAGAATAGGAGCAGAACTAGGCAACCTACCGCCACGCTCCCTGCCCAGGGAGCCGTATACGTATGGTAGATGACCGCCACCGGCTGGTCAGTCATCGGGCTGAAATGTGAAAGCCACCCAAGTCCTAGACCAAGCACTCCGACCATCACCCAGAACCGTAGTCCAACCTGGCCTGACTGATAGAACCGCACACCAAGTCCCATCCCACTCAGAATAATGGTTGCCACGCCGATGAACCCGACCGACTGCTCGTCAATCGGCCAGTGAAAGTCACCGCGTAGGATATGGTCGACCAGATGCAGCACGTTCAGAATGGCAATAAGACCGAGAAACCGGAGGAGACGAGGGTCTGGCATGGAGAGGCCACGATACTCAGAGACGCTCTTCATCAAGTTCGATCACATCCACCCAGGTCGTCACAGCTGGCAAGGAACTCACGGCCACGCCACGCTTGTTTGCGATACCTTGAAGGCGGTCTTGAAACCGCCGGTGAGCTGCATCATCTTTTGGTCCAGAAGCCAGTAGAGCCTGTGTCCATTGCGCGATTTCCTGCTCAGATGGCTTGCGGCCATTGCTCTTCACCCAGACGAGCAGCTCTTCATCCATCCCACCGGCTAGGACTCGCTGTTCGAACGATTGCGCGTCGATCCCGAGGAAATCGACCAGATATTTATCGAACCCGACCGTGATGTAGTTATAGTCCTGAATCTGTCCGGCATGGCGAAGACGAATCTTGTCGATCAACCGCGCGAGATGAGCAATACCGCCAAGAAGAGCTTTGGGGCTTCTGGGATAGGGTTGTTGAGTCATTGCTCGGTTCTCCAGACTAAGAGTGACACGTACGATACAGGCATGAATGGATTTGGGTCCAGCAGAAACCAGAGGAGAAGGAAATTGTATAGCCAGCACATTTAAGTTTTACCCGGCACCGCCGATAAAGGCACTAACAGTGAGGTTGATATGCAGCCCCGATGCAGCTCGAGAAAATATGTCCGGTACCCCGCCAGCGTCCAGACCGACAATGGCGCAGGAGAAGGAACCCTCTTCGATCTTTCTGCAACGGGATGTCGAATGCAGAGTAATGTCGCCCTGACGCCAGGCAGCTATCTCGCATTGCACATCGAGGCGCCTGACACAGAATCTCCGCTCGCCGTCGAAATCTCAATCGTGCGTTGGCACAAAGACAACCAGTTTGGCATCGAGTTTCTTCGGTACGCACAGGGAGTCCGAGAGCAAGTCACCGATCTGATCGAAGGCGGAGAAGTCTCCGTCATCTCCAACCAAGTCGATGAAGCGGAACTGACCCGCAGCCCGGTCGCCGTCTAAACGCAGTCTCCCTAGATCTGTCCCCTTCAGTCCCCTACACAGTCTTATTGAGCTTCAAGTCATAGCCACCCTTCACAATTGCTCCGAGCGACCCATCTGCCTTTTGCTCCGTGTACTCGATCTCAATCTTCCCGAAGCTCAACGACGCCTGATCCGTTGGAATGAGGTCCGATCCGACAGCCCCGCCCTGCTGATAGGAAGACACTAAACAGTCGCTGAACGTGATTTTGTAGTACTCCTGCTGTCCCTCGCCTGCCTGTCTCGCCACGAGCGTCGCATTCTTCAACCGTTCACCAGTGGCACAGGCCTGGAAGAGTTTCGGTGAGGCCTTGCTGAGCTTCGTCGTGAAATGAAAATCTTGCGCCGAAAACTTTCCCCCGCCCCCACCGCCGGCGAAATGCTCGCCTCCCGTTTGTGTGCCTCCGAACGACCACGAACCCAGATGGATGTCTCCCTTGTGCTTCAAATCATTGCTCTCGCCCTCAATCCCGGCGATCTTCAGAAAATAGTCAACAGCCGCCATGACAACCCTCCTCTAGATTTTTGAAGATGATCAGACAGGAGACAGGCTACGTTCCAGGATGGAACGCTGTCAACGAGACAAAGCCTGAACGAACACATCGGATCATGGTGAAGCTGAAGCTGCTCGCCCTTCGTCAGCCAAGATATATTCTTCACCTAGCTGAGTCTGGAAGATGGTAAGACGAGGTAAGTCCTGGTCGCTGTGCTGATAACTGACGAGTCAGGTCAGTTCACGAGACGGCTTTCTTTGCAGAACGATTGGCATGCAGATACTTATTGATCCCTGCCGCCATTTTTCGCCCTTCGGCGATGGCCCAGACGATTAGCGAGGCGCCGCGTTTGGTGTCGCCGCCGGCAAAAACGCCGTCGAGGTTGCTCATGAAGTTCTCGTCCACTGATACCGCTCCTCGGGCGTCATATTTCACGCCCAGGTTGTCGAGCAGGCCATTCTTGACGGGACCAGAGAACCCCATAGCCAGCAGCACCAGATCGGCGTTTATCTCGAATTCGGTACCAGGCATCGGCTCAAACTTGCCGTTTTCAAACTTAACCCGATTGGCATGGAGTTTTGTGACGTGGCCATCGTGGCCGGTGAACTTCGTCGTAGAGACGCTCCATTGTCGGTCGCAGCCCTCTTCATGGGCGTGGGACGTACGCAGTTGCATCGGCCAGAGCGGCCAAGGTGTGGATGCAGCCCGCTGCGGTGGCGGTTCCGGTAGCAACTCGAATTGATGGGCTTCGACGCAGCCTTGGCGGTGCGCGGTGCCGAGACAGTCGGACCCCGTATCGCCGCCGCCGATGATGACCACCCGCTTGCCCTTTGCGGTGAATGGTTCATCACTAAACTGAATGCCTGCCGTCCGCTTATTCTGCTGGGTGAGATATTCCATCGCGAGATGCACACCCTTCAGTTCACGTCCGGGGATCGGCAACTCGCGGGCCTGCTCGGCGCCCATCGTCAATCCCACCGCATCGAACTGTTGGCGTAACTGTTCGCCAGTGATGTCCTGACCGACGGCGACGCTGGTTTGAAACTTCACCCCTTCGGCCTTCATCTGTTCCAACCGTCTGTCGATGACCCACTTCTCCATTTTGAAGTCGGGAATGCCGTAGCGAAGCAGGCCCCCGATCCGATCGGACTTTTCGAAGACCGTCACCTCATGGCCGGCCCGAGCCAGTTGCTGCGCAGCAGCCAACCCCGCCGGACCGGAACCGACGATCGCTACGGTCTTGCCAGTTTGCACGACCGGTAGGATCGGTGTCACGAAACCTTCGTTGAAACCACGGTCGACGATGTTCCATTCGAGGATGCGGATGGACACCGGATCTTCGTTGATACCCAGCACACAGGCCCCTTCGCAGGGCGCCGGGCAGAGCCGTCCCGTAAACTCGGGAAAGTTGTTCGTCGTGTGCAGCGCTTTCAATGCATCGTTCCAACGGCCGCGATAGACAAGATCGTTCCATTCTGGAATCAAATTCACAACCGGACAACCGGTGTTCCCTTGGCAAAACGGCACACCACAGTCCATGCAGCGCGCACCCTGGGTCTTCAGCCTGTCCTCGGAGATCGGTTCGTACATCTCCTTCCAATCGAGCACACGCAGTTCGATCGGCTTACGCTTCGGGCCCTCACGGGCGTATTTTATGAAACCTTTCGGGTCTCCCATCTTTTCTCTTCTAACCTCTTTACCCCTTACCCTTCACTCCTCACCAACTAGTGTACCGCACTCGCCTTCCGCTTCCGTTCTTCCATCACACGCTTGTAATCGACCGGCATGACCTTGACGAACTTCGGCAAGGTGGCCTCGAACGCATCGAGCACATGCTTGGCCTTACGGCTCCCCGTATACATAAAATGCTTGGTGATCAACCCGTGGAGTAGTTGCTTGTCTTCCTTCGTCGTCACCGGCTCCAATTCAACCATCCCGGTGTTACAACGGCTCTGGAATGACCCGGCATCATCCAGCACGAACGCCACTCCCCCGGACATGCCAGCCGCGAAATTACGGCCGGTCCCACCGAGCACCACAACCACGCCGCCGGTCATGTACTCACACCCGTGATCGCCCGTCCCTTCGACGACGGCCTGTGCCCCGCTGTTCCTCACGGCAAACCGTTCCCCCGCCATCCCATAGAAATAGGCCTCACCTTGTGTCGCCCCATAGAGCGAGGTATTGCCGATCAAAATCGTCTCTTCTGGATTGTACAAAATGTTCTTGGGCGGGAAGACAATGATCTTGCCACCGGACAATCCCTTGCCGATATAGTCATTGGACTCCCCTTCCAACGTCAGCGTGATGCCTTTCGCGAGGAAAGCTCCGAACGATTGGCCTGCCGAGCCGGAGAACTTGATTGAGATCGTGTCTTCTGGCAACCCGTCAGACCCATACCTCTTCGCGATCTTGCTGGAGAGCACCGTGCCGGTCGTCCGGTTGATATTCCTGATTGGAAGATCGAGTGTGACCTTCTCACCCTTCTCAATGGCGACCTTGCAGAGCTCGACGAGTTTGTTGTCGAGGATGTCGGCAAGACCATGGTCCTGCTTCTGCACGCAATAGCGCGGCACATTCGCCGGCACATCCGGAGCCGTCAGTAGCGGCGTGAGATCCAGCCCCTTGGCTTTCCAGTGGTCGACAGCTGTCGCGACCTTGAGCCTGTCGACGCAGCCAACCATCTCGTTGATCGTCCTGAAGCCGAGCTTCGCCATCAACTGCCGGGCTTCTTCGGCCACGAAGAACAGGTAGTTGACGATGTGTTCAGGCTTACCGTTGAACCTCTTGCGCAATTCAGGATCTTGTGTCGCGATCCCGACCGGGCAGGTATTCAGATGGCACTTGCGCATCATAATGCAGCCTTCGACAATGAGGGGAGCGGTCGCGAACCCATATTCTTCCGCACCGAGCAGCGTAGCGATGACCACGTCGCGACCGGTCTTTATCTGACCGTCCGTTTCAACACGAATGCGTCCACGAAGATCATTGAGGACCAGCGTCTGATGAGTTTCCGCTAGCCCCAGCTCCCAAGGAATTCCGGCATATTTGATCGACGACAACGGTGACGCACCCGTGCCGCCCGAATCGCCGCTGATGAGCACCTTGTCCGCATGGGCCTTGGCAACACCGGCTGCGACCGTACCAACGCCGACCTCCGCCACCAGTTTCACGGAGACCCCGGCATCTGGATTGGAATTCTTGAGGTCGAAGATCAGCTGGGCTAAATCCTCGATCGAATAGATGTCGTGATGTGGCGGAGGCGAAATCAGTTGCACTCCCGGCGTGGCATACCGGAAACGCGCGATGCTTTCGTCCACCTTGTGCCCCGGCAATTGACCGCCTTCTCCGGGCTTAGCCCCCTGTGCCATCTTGATCTGCAATTCCCGCGCGTTCACGAGATAATGCGCCGTGACTCCGAATCGGGCCGACGCCACCTGTTTGATATAGCTGTTCTTTGAATCGCCGTTCGGCAAAGGTTTGAACCGCTCGGGATCTTCGCCACCTTCCCCGGTATTGCTCTTGCCGCCGAGCCGGTTCATCGCGATCGCCAGCGTTTCATGCGCTTCCTTGCTGATCGAGCCGAAGGACATCGCGCCGGTGTTGAAGCGCTTCACGATGTCTTTGGCCGGCTCCACTTCCTCAATCGGAATCGGCTGGGACGCGAACTTGAAATCAAGGAGGCCGCGCAGGTTCGATCGCCGCTTGCTCTCGTCGTTCACGATTTGCGCGAACTCGGCGTAGGTCTTCGGATCGTTCGAACGGCTGGCATGCTGCAGCTTGTAGATCGTCTCCGGATTCCAGTTGTGGTGCTCACCCTGGATGCGGTAGTGGATCTCGCCGCCGAAATCGAGTTGGCGGATCGCCGCCGGCTCATAGGCAGTTCGGTGTCGGCGTAGCGTTTCTTCACCAACCTCGCGAATACCGACCCCTTCCACGCGCGACGGGGTCTCGGTAAAGTAACGATCGATCAGTTCGCGACTCAACCCGATCGCCTCGAAGATCTGCGCCCCGCAGTAGGACTGCACCGTAGAAATCCCCATTTTCGAGAAGATCTTGAGCAGGCCCTTATTGATGGCCTTGATGAATTTCCCTTCCGCCGTCTGCGCATCAAGCCCTTCCGGCAGATAGTGGTCGCGCTCCATGTCGACGAGCGACTCGAACACCAGATACGGGTTGATGGTCCCGGCACCATAGCCGAGCAAACAGGCAAACTGATGCACATCGCGAGGCTCGCCCGTTTCGAGAATCAAGCCCACTTCAGTTCGCGTACACTCCCGAACCAGGTGATGATGAACGGCGGAGATACCGAGCAGACTCGGGATCGGGGCCCACTGTTCATCAACGCCACGATCACTCAAAATGAGAAACTTGTAGCCTTCCTTAATCGCCTGCGAGGCTTGCCGGCAGAGGTCGTCGACCGCCTCGCCAAGCCCATCCGGCCCTTCGGCGACGCGGAACAACATACGGAGGGTCTTGCTCTTGAAATGCGGGTCGGAAATGCCTCTGATTTTTTGCAGATCGGCGTTCGTAAGAATCGGCTGCTGTACCTTGATACGGCGGCATGATTCGGGCGATTCGTCCATCAAGTTCGGCTTCGGGCCGATGTTGGTCACGAGCGACATGACAAGCTGTTCGCGGATCGGATCGATGGGGGGATTCGTCACCTGCGCAAAGAGCTGTTTGAAATATTTGAACAGCAGCTGTGGCCGATCGGATAGCACCGCCAAGGGGGTATCGGTGCCCATCGACGAGAGTGCTTCTTCGCCCGTCATGATCATCGGCGTGATGACCATTTTGAGTTCTTCGACCGTATAGCCGAAGGCTTGCTGCCGCTGGCGGATCGTCGGGTGGTCGGGCTGCGGAACATTCAGCGGCTCCGGCAACTCATCCAACGAGACCCCGTACTGCGTCACCCAATTGCGATAGGGTTTGCGGCCCACGATATCGGCCTTAATCTCTTCGTCATCGATGATGCGGCCCTGCACCGTGTCGACGAGGAACATGCGGCCCGGTTGGAGCCGGCCCTTCATGCGGATCTCTTTTGCGTCAGCTGGCAAGACCCCGGCCTCGGATGCCAGGACCACGAGACCGTCGGTCGTCACTTGATAGCGGCAGGGACGCAGCCCGTTTCGGTCCAACGTCGCACCGATCATTTTGCCGTCGGTAAAACAGACCGCTGCTGGCCCATCCCACGGCTCCATCATCGCAGCGTGATACTGGTAAAAGCCTCGACGATCCAAATCCATCTGAGCATTCGCCACCCAGGGTTCTGGAGTCAACATCATCATGGCATGGGGAAGCGAACGGCCCCCGAGCAAAAGAAATTCCAGGGTATTATCGAGACAAGCCGAGTCACTTTGATCCTCCGAGACGATCGGGAACAGCTTCTCCATGTCCTTCCCGAACAGCTCGGAATGAAGACGTCCCTGGCGAGCCTTCATCCAATTGACGTTCCCCTTCAGCGTATTGATCTCTCCGTTGTGGCACACATACCGATAGGGATGGGCCCGCGGCCAGGTGGGAAAGGTATTTGTACTGAAGCGTGAGTGCACCAAGGCCAGCGCGCTGACCATCCGTTCATCGGTGAGGTCTTGGTAGTACGCCGCCATTTGATGCGGCAGCAGCAACCCTTTATAGACGATGGTGTGGGCCGACAGGCTCGAGACATAGAAGTGTTCCCGCCCTTGAATGGCCGACTCCGCCACGGCCTTTTCAACCCGCTTGCGAGTCACATATAGTTTTCGCTCAAATTGGGCTTCGTTGAGGGCATCTCGCGCGATGAAGATCTGCCGCATGAACGGCTCGGTCGTTCGCGCTTGCGCGCCGATTCGGTCGCTCTTGACCGGCACATCGCGCCAACCAAGCAAACGCAAGCCTTCTTCCACAAGAATCTCTGTGAACAGCTTCTCGCACAGCCGTCGAGCATCTGCAGTCGGCGGGAGAAAGAGCTGGCCCACTCCGTACTCACCAACATCCGGCAATGACACGCCGACATCCCCCGCGACCCGCTTCAAGAATGTGTGCGGGACTTGCAAAAGAATGCCTGCTCCGTCTCCCGTACAGGAATCAGCGCCTTGCGCTCCACGATGGGTCAAATTCTCTAAGACTTGAAGCCCTTTGCGGACAATGTCATGGGATTTCTTCCCTTTAATATTGACGACAAAACCGATCCCACAGGAGTCCTTCTCGTGCCGAGGATCATAGAGCCCTTGCTGGCGGGGAAACCCAGGAATATTCATGTACCTATCTCGTTAAAAGACTGAGAGTTTTTCCTATGTATGGAATGAAGCACGCGAGAAACCTGTGGTGGGTTACCCTCTCTAGCGCTCAGGGTGACCATCACCCCTATGTTACGATGGGACCTTACTGGATGGGTCATTCCTCTGTCAAGATTGGGAAAGTCTATACCTCTTTCATTTGCTTGACTTTATTTCCTCGGCTGCCATACCATCCGCGCATGGCACAAAGCCCAGCGATCGCAACCCTGCACAGTATGTCAGATGTGTGGGATGCCTACCGTGGTGAACTGGACGGAGTCGAAGATCGAGTCAGGGGAAATCTCGACTCTAGCGTAACCCTAGTCAATACGGTCGCTGCCCATATCCTGAGCGGTGGCGGCAAACGCATCAGACCCCTCCTGCTCCTCCTGTCGGCTCGCCTCTGCGGTTATCCCGGCGCTGACCATCATCAACTCGGCAGTATCGTGGAATTCATCCACACCGCAACCCTGTTACACGACGATGTCGTCGATGACGCCGATCTCCGAAGAGGCAGGAGAGCCGCACGTAAAGTGTGGGGAAATCAAATCAGCATTCTCGTTGGCGATTACCTCTATACAAAAGCCATGTGCAAAGTCGTGGAGTTCCAGAATCAAGGCATCAATGAAGTCCTAGCCGAGGCCTGCAACAAAATGGCGGAAGGTGAAGTCCTTCAGCTGTACTATAACGGCAATCCCTCTATGCCGGAACTTGAGTATATCAAGATCGTCGAGCATAAGACCGCCGGTCTCATTGCGGCAGCGTGCCGCATGGGCGCCATTCTGGCCGAGGCATCTGAAACCCAACAGGAGGCGCTGTTTCGCTTCGGACAATACCTCGGCATCGCCTTTCAAGTCGCCGACGATACCTTAGACTACATCGCAAACGGCGAGTCGCTCGGCAAAACGATCGGGCAAGATCTCCGGCAGGGAAAAGCGACGCTGCCGCTGCTGCATCTATTGCAGCACTGCTCGGAGCAGGACCGCCAAATGATCAAAGACCGCATGGAAACCCGGACGCTCAGCACGTCCGAGCTTGAGCGCATCCTATTCCTCATGGCCGATTTCGGTTCAATCACCTATGCCATGGATCGCGCGAATACCTATATCGCCGCTGCCAAACATGAGCTTGAACGCTTCGACGATAGTACCGCACGCCGTGCGCTTTCGGTCGCCGCTGATTATATGATTACCCGCGACCGATAGTTGTCTTCCCACCAGCTGGAAGAACGCTGGACCGTAGAAGCAGCAACGCGTAGGGCGAAAGGATCCCACTCTCTCCTGTAACCATCAAACTGTCGTCGCGCTGTCACAACATTAATCAAGGGGTTGTTCATGTCACAGATTTTCCCATTCCAGGGCATGCTATACGATCAAACGCTCGTGGGTCCCATCAAGGATGTGGTCGCCCCGCCGTACGACATTATCGACACGAATGGGCAGAAGCGACTTCACGATCGCCATCCCCACAACATTATCCGAATGGAATTAGGGCTCGACCAGACCGGGGACAGCCCTGCCCATAACCGGTACACCCGCGCAGCCACGACACTGCAGACCTGGCTCAACGAGGGGATCCTGAAGCGCGATGCGCAGCCAGCCGTCTACTATCACACGATTGAATACACCCCTCTCTATTCAGCTCCCGATGCTCCGAAGAAAGTGCTTCGTGGATTTCTGGCGCTGGCAAAGCTGGAGGCGCTCGACTCCGGACATATCTACCCCCATGAGAACACACGTGCCGCGGCAAAGACGGATCGCCTGAATCTGATCGAAGCCTGTCGTTCAAACTTCAGCCCGATCTGGTCCCTCTACTCTGATCCGCTCGGTGCCATCATCCAACTTCTGGAAACCGCAACAAAGGGCACGCCGGCGCGCTACGACTTTCAAGACGATGCCGGATGTCGAGAATGCTTGTGGACCGTGACCGACGAGACGGTACTGAAACAGGTGACCGATGCGATGCACAGCAAGCCGTTGTTCATCGCGGACGGTCACCATCGCTATGAAACGGCGTTGAACTATCAAAAGCTCCGGCGACAGCAGATGAGCCATCAGACTGGGCTGCAACCCTTCGACTCGGTGCTCATGCTGCTTACCCCACTTGAAGATCCGGGATTGACGGTCTTACCGACGCACCGCGTTGCGACCACCCCCTTGCCGTCTTCGGACCAGATCAAGACAGTATTGGGCGACGTGTTTGAGCTTCAAGAATTCCCCTTTAACGCATCCACTCAAGGTCACACACGCTCACAATTCCTGGCCAGCTTGCGGAGTGAAGGAAAGAAGGCCCCGGTGTTCGGGCTGATACGTCAAGGCGATAACCGCTACGTCACCCTCACCCTGAAGCCGGCCCATCGACCTTCCATTCAGGCCTCACCTCGAGCCCAACTCGACGTCTCACTGCTGCAGCAGCTGATCGTGACCAAGCTCTGTCCAACACAACAGGAACAAGAAGCCATTCTGTACACCAAAGATGACCATGAAGCCCTAGACTGGGTGGCCAACGGAACAGGGACCGGCGCATTCCTGCTCAACGCCACGAAGGTCAGTGAAGTGCAAGCGGTCGCAGCTGCGGGGGAGCGGATGCCGCACAAATCAACGTATTTTTACCCGAAGCCGTTGACGGGACTCGTCATCAACGTCATGAACGGGTAGGTGGAGATGTCTCACACCTCGCCGCTCGTCAATGGATAACGACTTCCTGGCCGATTCGGCCCTAGCGGGTGACCGAAGACAGAGGATTACTCCGATGAACGCCAAAATTCTTATTGTCGACGATGACCCCGACATCGTCATGATGCTTGAGGACCGGCTCCATGCTTCCGGATACGAGACCGTCGCGGCCACCGAAGGGCAACAGGCGCTTGACCAGATCGTTCACGAGTCTCCCCAGCTGATCCTCCTGGACCTCACATTGCCCAAAGTGTCAGGGCTTGAAGTCCTCAAGCGTCTGTCCCAGATCAAACCGTCTGAAAATATTCCCGTCATCGTCATGACCGCGCATGGCTCTGTTGAAGCCGCGGTGGAGGCCATGAAGGAAGGGGCCTACGACTTTCTGACCAAACCCCTCGATAAAGACCATCTGTTGATCGTGATTCGCAAAGCCTTAGAGCGGGATGCGCTGCGACGCCAGGTCGCCTATCTCCGGTCTGAAGTCGACGGCCGTTACGCCTCCATCGTCGGCAACAGCCCATCCATCAAGTCTGTCGTGGAAGCGGCACAACGGGCCGCCAAGTCCGATGCGAGCGTATTACTCCTCGGCGAAAGCGGGACCGGCAAGGAACTCTTCGCTCGGTCGATCCATCAGTGGAGCCATCGTGGTGCCATGCCGCTCATCGTCATCAACTGCGTCGCCTTGACGGAGACGTTGCTGGAGAATGAACTATTCGGACATGAGCGAGGAGCGTTCACCGGGGCCGACCGACAGCAGAAGGGCAAGCTGGAAATGGCCGACGGGGGAACCGTCTTCCTGGACGAGATCGGAGACATGTCCCTTCCGTTGCAAGCAAAGTTGTTACGTGTCCTGCAAGACCGGGAGTTTCAACGTGTCGGCGGCTCCAAGACCGTCTCAGTCAACATTCGTATCATTGCGGCCACGAACAAGGACCTTCGGCAGGCCGTGCGAGCAGGCCAGTTCCGCGAAGATCTCTACTTTCGACTCAATGTCGTGACCTTCACGCTGCCGCCACTTCGCGAACGATCAGGGGATGTCCCGGCCCTGGCCCAGTTCTTTTTGGATCGGCATACGAGAGATGCAAAACGACCAGGCATGGCGCTGAGTATAGCGGCAATCGAGGCCTTGACCGGCTATCCCTGGCCGGGGAATATTCGGGAATTGGATAATGTGATCGCGCGCGCCGTCGTCTTGAGCCCGAAAGACACCATTGAACCGGAGATGTTGGCGCTCCTAGCAGATGACACTGGCCCCTGTCAAGACGAAGATCCTTTTCTCCCGTACCTGAACCTGCCCTACCATGAATCGATGGAACACCACAGCCGCTACATCATCGCGCGTGCGATGGAACTGGCCGAAGGCAATCAGACAAAAGCCGCGGAATCGCTCAAGCTCCAGCGAACCTATCTGGCTCGGTTACTCAAACAGCAAAAATAGGCGAGACGAGGTGACTGGTCGACGGAGGGTTGCGACTGGGGCAAGACGGTCTAGCAGAGCGGCACGCGGGATGCGGCTGACTGACGGGCTTCCAAACGAATCAGTCCCGCTCGGACATCCCGTTCCGCCTGCGCGTAGCGCTCGGCCGTGCCAATATCCGACCAGTAGCCCTGAAGATCATACCCAAGCACCGGCTCTCCTCGCTCGATGGCCTTCACATAAGGATCGATAATCGAAGAGGCCACTCCTTTCGGCACCTGCCGGAGCAACCGAGGGTGCAAGATGTGAATCCCGGCGAACATACGTGACATCGTGGGAACGGAATCCGCAAACCCTTTTCCGGTGATACGCAGGATCTTCCTCTCCTTCTCTTCCACCTCAACGAGCCCCCAGCTGACCGCGTCCGAATCTTCTCGAAGCACCAGCGTTGCCGCCGCGTGGCTGGTGCGATGAAAATCACAGAGCGCCTCAAGATCCAATTCCACCAGTGTATCCCCATTGAGGATCAACACCGGCTCTCCCGAAAAATGAGATTCTGCTTGTTTGATTCCACCGCCGGTGCCCAGAATGACCGGCTCATGCGAATAGATGATCCGCATCCCAAATTTCGAACCCGTGCCCAAGGCCTGTTCAATCATCGGCCCCAGATGATGCAGGTTGATCACGACTTGACGGAATCCATGCCGCCTCAGCAACAGGAGGTTCCAGACGATGAGCGGCACCCCGCCGACCGGCAGCAACGGCTTAGGAATGGTGTACGTCAGCGGTCTCAGGCGAGTGCCAAGACCAGCCGCAAGAATCATGGCCTTCACGCGATCAGTCCTCTACTGCAATTCAGGCACATACGGTGTGAGGTGCCTCCGGAGTGTATCCAGCTCCGGATGTTTTTCAAGATTGCGCTTGACGTAGCTCAAGACGCGAGGGATATCAGCTAAGAATTTCGAGTTGCCTTTGACCCGATCAATGTAGACAAACCGGCCGGCCGCCTTCAGATTGCGCTGAATACTTGTCAGATCAAACAGCCGTCGAAACGCGGCACGATTGGTCCAGACGAAGCGCTGTTCGGCCAGCTGATCAAGATAGTACCCCACCAAATTGTCAACGAGGGCTTCGTCAAGTCGAATGTAGGCATCCCGTAAGAGTGAGGCCAAATCGTAGGTTGCCGGTCCCATCAACGCATCCTGAAAGTCGATCACGCCGAGCCGCAACCCGTCAACCATCAAATTGCGAGAGTGATAATCGCGATGCGTAAAGACGCGTGGTTGCCCGGCGAGGAGTTCCGCGATTCCTTCGAACTCCCGTCTGATTGCCGTGGCGTCCTTTTCAGGCAACGGGTTGCCGCGACGCGCCACAATTCCATACTCAAGAAAATGATCGAACTCCCACATCAGCAACGGCACATCGAAACTGCGGTGAAACGCCAAGCACCCAGGATCCGCCGGCGTCGTGGCGTTGATCTGCATCTGTACCAAGACATTGATGGCCTGCTTATACCGTGACTCCAAGCTTGGCGCATCCGCCTGGCTAACAGCCTCCGCCAAGGTCACATCTCCGAAATCTTCCAGATAGAGCAGCCCTGCGGATTGATCATAGTAGTGGAGTGCAGGCACCGGCACATTCGCTTTGGCCAGATGCGACATGATGTTGATGAACGGCAGTTCAACGATCTGATGAATCCCCCCACTGACCGCCTCTTCAGATTGCTTGAAGCCTTCCGGCTCAGCGAGCTGCATCACGATCACAGCATGTGGTGGCCCGCCGGCAACGGTAGCTCGATAGTAGCGCCGATTGGAGGCATCGCCTGCCAATGGCGTCAGCGCCTTCAAGACGAGGCCGGGAGAAAAACGAGTCTCAACGGCCTGCGCGATGAGGGTTTGATCGGGAGGAGACAGCGGAGCGAGGGGAGGAGCAGGATTCACCGTAGACATACATGTGGATTATACCCACGAAGTCCACGCTTGTCACGAAGACCGCCGGAATCGATGGAGAGAGCGACTTCGCGAACGGAGAACCGGTAAGAGGCTCCTGTGGCCATTTCAATCAACGGCCCCCATTCCGGGCGAGGACCGCCCACCTGTTGCCAGCGCAGCCGCCAATTCTTGCAGAGCCCGCAATAGCTCCGTGCATTTCGACCGTACTAACTGATTCTCTACTTTGTATCTCGAATACAGACCTACGAATTTCTCGCCACCGAGAAATGCCGCGCTTTCCGCCAGTTCTTTGAGCATGTAACCCACTTGCTCTGAGATCGTTTCCTCGGACTCCTGCTGTTCCGACTCGACGAGCGGCATGGCGACGGCCAATTGCGCCGCAAACATCTTCGCAAAATCGTCGTATTCCTCCGAGCCGATATCCAAGGTACGCATCACCAACGCTTTCTCCTTCAACACGATCGGTGCCCCCTTCAACATATGCGTGACTCGTTCGATCAATTGCGCCTTATCAATCGGCTTGACCAGAAAGTCGGCGCATCCCAACTCCTTCGCGCGTTTGACCGTTTCGAGGTTCGAGTAGGCTGAGGCCATAATGATGTGGATCGCCTTGCAGCTCGGCAGCTCCTTGACCCTCGCGATGAACTCCAACCCGTTCATTTCAGGCATCATGTAATCCGTAATGATCAATTCCACATCATTTGGGCTCCACAGCATCGCCAGCGCTTCGGCTCCGTTCTTTGCAGACAGCGTCTCGTATCCCTTCGCGTGCAGTGCCAATTCGATGAGCTTGGCGTTGATCGGGTTATCCTCGACGATCAAGATCGACATGGCCTACGCTCCTGCTGATTTGCCAGATCCTCGTTGAAACCTGTTCTATGCCGCCGTACGCGGAAGACTTTCGCGAACCGCTCCGTGGCTCTTCTCGGAGGCCACAACCCATCGCCCAAGCACCTCGGCGAGGGCCTTCGCCTGAAACGGCTTGCTCAAATAATCATCCATGCCAGCTGCGTAACCAAGAGCCTGGTCATCCTGCGCCGTGTTCGCCGTCATCGCGATGATCGGCAGGCGCTTTCCTCCTTGTTCCCGTCGGCGAATTTCCGCCGTCGCCTCGAATCCGTTGATCTCCGGCATCTGGCAGTCCATCAGAACGGCATCGTACTTGGTCCTCGCCACGGCTTCGAGGGCTTCGCGTCCATTGGCGGCGATATCCACCGAACAGCCGAGTTTTTCCACCATGCGGGCGGCTACTTTCTGATTGATCGGATTGTCGTCCACAATCAACACGCGCCCGCCCAGGCCGGCCTGGGCTTCCGCCACACTATGGCGGGTAATGATCGGACCCGGCGGTGCGGCCTGCCCCATCACCGCACTGAGGCAGGCGGTCAGTTGCGCTTGCCGAATCGGTTTGGTGAGATAGGCGGCAATGCCAGCCTCCTGCGCCATTTTGGCATCGCCGCGGCGGCCGAGAGAAGCCAGGAGGACCAAGCGCACCGAACAAATGGCCGCATCCTCCTTGATCCGGCGGGCCAACTCCAGCCCGCCCATCACCGACATGTGCAGATCGAGAATCGCCAAATCGAAGGGCGCGCCGCCAGCGGCAGCCGTTCGAAGCCGATCGAGCGCGCGAACCCCGTCGTCCACGCTTTCGTGCAAGATTCCCCGAGCGCCGAGTTGATGCGCAAGAATTTTTCGATTGATGGCCTTCTCGTCGACGATCAAACACCGACGGCCCTGGAGCGCCGCTTCCACCGTGGGCTGAATCTGGGAGCTGTTCGGCTGTCCGGCCATGCGGACGGTGAACCAAAACAGGCTGCCTTCCCCCGGCACACTCTCCACTCCGATCTCTCCCCCCATCAACCCGACCAGCTCCTTGCAAATAGTAAGACCCAATCCCGTCCCTCCGTATTTCCTGGTGGTCGAACTGTCGGCCTGGGTGAATGGCTTGAAAATGCGAGCGCGCTGCTCCGCCGTCATTCCAATGCCCGTGTCGGCAACCTCGCATCGAATGCCCACCTCGTCCGCCTCGTTGTCTCTCACTTTATTCTCGAGCGTCACCGTGACGACGACCTCGCCATGTTCAGTGAATTTGATCGCGTTGCCGATCAGATTGATCAAAACCTGGCGCAATCGGCCGGGATCGCCGCACAGAAGGGTCGGCACGTTCGCATGAATGAGGTAGGCCAGCTCCAGCCCTTTCGCATAGGCCCGCTCCGCCAGCAACGAGACAACCTCTTCGACCGTCGTATGAAGGTTGAAGTCGATCGTTTCGAGGCTGACCTTGTGGGCTTCGATTTTCGAAAAATCGAGAATGTCGTTGATCACGTCGAGCAGCGCGTTGCCTGAATAGCGGATCATTTCGCCGAACTCGCGCTGTTCCGGGGTCAACGCCGTCTCCATCAAGAGATCGGTCGTGCCGATGACGCCGTTGATCGGCGTTCGGATTTCGTGGCTCATTGTCGCCAGAAAGTCACTCTTGACCCGTGTGCTGACTTCCGCCGCTTCTTTCGCAGCGCGCAGCTCCTGCTGAATCGCATGGCGCTCGCTGATGTCGCGGACGGCCGCGATCACGAACCGGCCCTCGGACGTTTCCATATGACTGAGGGCAATCTCCACCGGAAATTCGCTCCCATCGCGGCGGCGTCCCGTCAGATCGAGCCCGGGACCCATCGGCCTGACCGACGGCACCGCGGTAAAGCGCGTGCAATGGCCGTGGTGCCCTGCGCGAAATCGTTCCGGCACCAGGGTCTCGATCGGCTGTCCGAACAACTCATCCGACGCAAAACCGAACAACACCTCGGCCCGCCGATTGCTCAAGACGATCCGGCCGTTTTTGTCGGTCATGACGATGGCATCGGGGGCCGCCGCCACGAGATATTGGAACTTGTGTTCGGCCTCTTGCGCCTGCGTTTGCGCCTCAATCGCTGTCGCCAACGCGTTGCGCTCCCGGCGACGGCTCCATACAATCCCCCCCGCCAACGGCAGTAACATGCCGATGCCAGCCAGGCCGATCTTTGCCACAGTGACCCGGATCGGTCTTATCAGGTCGTCACGATCTACGCGCACCAGAACGCCCCAGCGAAACGCGCTCTGTCCTTCGATTCCTCTCGTCGTGGCATAGCCCGTCACCACATCCACCTGGCGGCGTACATGTCGCTCCTCGACAAAGCCGGGCGGGCCATTCTCAACCAGCTGCGCCGAAGGCAGACCCATCCGTCTTAAATTGATCTGTCGTTCTTCGCGTAGAATCGAATCGGTGATGACCTCGCCCGCACGGTTGAGAAATTGGTACTCGATCCGTGCATCCGTTCCCCATTGCCCCTGTAACGTGACCACAGTCCGCACAAAGGCGTCCTCCAGCCTGGACACCGCAATCCTCGCTGTAATCGCCCCCAGGAATTCGCCCGACGCCCCCCTGATCGCTGAAGTCAGGGCAATCGAACTGACGTCATGCGAATCCTGATCAATCATCGGCTCTCTGAGGTCAATGGTCCCGAAATCCCTTGCCCATCGAAACCACAGGCGACGGCTCCTATCCTGGCCAATGGTCTCAGAATCAGTCCCGGCGATGATTCGACCTGTCGCGTCGGTGACGCCCAGCCACTCGTACGTATGGTGGGTTTCGCTCATCCATTGCAAATACTCCGACATCTTCTTGGCATCGCCCCCCCTCAAAGTCTGAGAGCGGGCCAACATCTGGATGTCGCTATAGCGCTCCATCATCTGGTAATCCAGCTTGTCCGCTATATCGACCGCAGCCAAGGCCAGGCTTTCTCCGGCAGCCGCCACGAATCGAGATTCGAGATACGAGAGGATGACACCTCCGACCAGCAACGTGACCACGAGACAGACGACCACAAGCAGCGGTAACAGATATTTCTGCGCCACGGACGCTCCCTCCAGCTCACTCCCTTGTATTTGCCCATCCCTGGGGAACACCGCCTGTAACGCCCTATGCCCTGATACCGTCCTACCGCTCATGGGAAAGCCTCCTAACAGGAGATTCAACAGCCCCCTAAACATCGCATGAAAGCAACCCGATGAAGCGTGGCCGGCTGCCCATTGAACCGTCGGAACGATGCCGCCTCTGCAGAGAAAGGCAAAAGGCGCAAATCTACTCCGCCTTTCTGCCTATACCTCATATCGGCAAGATTGAGTGATTCTTAACGACAGCGCAGAGGTGTACTCGGTGGTCGCTGAAGGTTCCCGCCACCCGCTCATTCCACTGCACGATAGAGTAAACCTCCGGTTTGATCGCCCATAGGTCCCCTGCCCCTCTCGGAGCTAAGCCCAGTGGAACATGCATCTCACTGACCTGTGCCATGAGTGTGTGATCAGTGGGAAGTACCTGGGCTCGGGAAGCAATTGTGTTCGCCGTCACCATAGATCCCTTGCTATTGGCGACAAGCACGGAATCTTGGGAACGAGAATAAGGCAGAGAGGGTCTGGATACGCTCCGTGGTTGTTCATGCCATGCGCGGCCCGGAGCCTGTCTCACTCATTGAACGAGATTCGAGAGCCGACCAATCAGGCCAAACTGCAGAATGGCTGCGGGGTTGGAGAGAGACAATCTCTCATTTACCCACTCCAATCTATGGAGAGCCTCTTGGGCTACCGAGGCGTTCGCACGATGACCCCATACCAGCCTAGGCCGTCGTATTCTTGGTATCCGATGGTCCTAGCATAGGCAATCACGTCATGAGCGCCATTGACAGTATACCCTCGTTGTCGTCCCTGGTGATCGAGCGCGAACGGCTGCAGAGGTCCTTGCTTGTCGGAGGCGGCGATAATCCGCAGATCGTTATCGAGCAACATCACTCTGGTGCGCTTCCATGAGGCCTCGGAGATGAAGGCCTCGTTCTGAACAATGATTTGGGATTGGGTTTCCCAATCAAACACGACGCCCAGCACGCCGATGATTGTTCCGTCCACCCGTCCCTCCTTCCAAACAGCGGCGGCATATACGGCGACCAATTTATTGTCATGCAGTGGGTCGTGACAAATGTCGTCGTCGACGTACTGTGGTCTCCCCTCGTTGTCGCCATGGCCTTCCGAAACCCCGCTTGACTTCGTTGCAGGGAGCAATTCGCGCTGGGCCAGCCAGACGAGCCATCTCCCCTTCCCCCTCGACAGCACGAGCCGGCTACCTGTCGCATCAGGCAGCACGAGTAGATATTGCCTCTCGATGCGCTTCCCCTTCCTGCGGTGGCAGCCACCGACGAAGAATCTCTGCCAAATCCTGCGACTGCACCGGCTTGCTGAGAAAATCATCCATGCCGATGGCCAGGCAACGGGCACGATCTTCGGCCATAGCGTTGGCGGTGATGGCGACGATCGGGATGTGGCCCCATGCTCGCTCTTGTTGCCGGATCAGGCGAGTCGCCTCGAATCCATCCATTTCAGGCATCTGGCAATCCATGAAGACCAGCGCGTATTGAATTCTGGCCAATCCTTCCACCGCCTCACGCCCATTTGCAGCCACGTCCACGCGGCAGCCGAGTTTTTCAAGCATCATGGCCGCAACCTTCTGGTTGACAGGGTTATCCTCGACCACAAGCACGCGAGGACTGCGTTGCGCTTGAGCTTCAGACAAGCTGTGCCGGGTAATCATGAGAGGCGGTTGATTGTCCGCCCGGACAGCCGTTCGCTCCCTCGTTGCCATGGCAAGGGTAAGACACTCGATCAATTGGTTTTGTCGGACTGGTTTCGTAAGATAGGCGAGGATTCCGGCCTCCTGTGCGATCTTCGCGTCTCCTCGGCGGCCAAGCGAGGTGAGCAACACCAGGTGGATTCGGCTCAGTACTGAGTCCGCTTTAATCCTGCGGGCCAGTTCAAATCCATCCATTCCAGACATATGCAAATCGAGGATCGCCACGTCAAATGGCGTGCCCTGCGCCGCGAACCGTTTCATCGTGGTGAGCGCTTGCAGGCCATCATTGGCGCTCTCGTGCAGAATGCCATGGATGCCCAGTTGGTGTTCAAGAACACGACGATTCACGGCATGGTCATCAACGATCAACACCCGATGCCCCCGGAGTGATCTCGACGGAACGACCTGTGCCTGTTGAACCCCTGCCTGCCGCTGGAGGGGAACGATGAACCAGAATGTACTGCCCTGTTCCAATGCGCTTTTCACCCCGATATGGCCCTGCATCAATTGGGTCAGCATCTTACAAATCGCCAGTCCTAGGCCTGTCCCGCCGTATCGGCGGGACGTTGAGCTATCGGCTTGTGTGAACCGCTCAAAGATTCTAATACATTGCTCCGGAACCATTCCGATGCCCGTGTCGGTCACATCAAATCGGATGTTCACGTGCTCCGGTCCGGGACCTTGCATGGAGTCGGCCACGCTCACATTGACGACGATTTCCCCTGTTTCTGTAAATTTGATGGCGTTCGCAACCAAATTGGTCAGGATCTGGCGCGTGCGGCCCGGATCTCCCCGCACGGCAGTCGGAACCGAGGCCTGCACCAGGCTCGCAAGCTCCAGCCCCTTGCTGTGAGCCCGCTCCGCCAAGAGCATGACCACATCTTCGCACAAGACCCTGAGATCAAAATCCACTGTTTCCAAATCGAGTTTCCCCGCTTCGGCCTTTGAGAAATCGAGAATGTCATTGATGATATCGAGCAAGGCCTCCCCCGACACACGAACCGTGTCAGCATATTCACGCTGCTCCGCAGTGAGCGGCGTATCCAGAAGCAGACCTGTCATACCGATAATGCCGTTCATCGGCGTGCGGATCTCGTGACTCATTGTCGCGAGAAACTCGCTCTTGGCTTTGACACCGGCTTCCGCCTCCTCCTTCGCGGCGCGCAACTCCAGGTCTTGCGCTTTCTGCCGCGTGACATCCCGGATAGCCGCAATCACCAATCGACCTTCCTCTAAATCGACATGACTCAAACTGATCTGCACAGGAAATTCGGTGCCATCTCGCCGACGCCCTGTCAGGTCGAAATCGATGCCTACCAATTCCGCAGCGGGCATCTCGGTGAACCGCGCGCAATCTCGCCGATGCCGGTCCCAACAGTCCCCAGGCACCAAGGCTTCGACCAGCTTCCCTCGGAGCTCGTCGACTGCGAGACCGAACAGCCGTTCGGTCTGGCGGTTGGACAGCACGATGCGGCCATCGACATCCGTCATCACAATCGCATCGGGAGCCAATTCCACGATGTTGTGGAACTTCGCCTCCGCCGCTTCGGCACGTTTGCGCTCCTCATCGGCTATCGCTCGTGCATGCTCGAGATGGGTGATTGTCCAGAGCAGTCCTCCGAGCAACGGCAGAAAGACAAGTGCCCCTCCAAGACCTATATTTCCGAGAATCCTTCGGATGGGAGCCAGAATGTCGCCGCGGTCCACCCGCACGAGGACACCCCACCGAAACGCCCCAATCCCTTCGATTCCCTTCGTCATGGCATAACCCGTCACCACCTCCACCGGACGGCGCAGGTGCCGCTCTTCGATAAAGCCCGGCGGTGCGGAATCGAACAACTGCGCCGATGGCAGCCCCATTCGTATTAAGTTGACCTTCCCTTCCTGTCGGAGATGCGAATCCGCAATAACCTCACCTGCGCGATTCATGAATTGGTACTCGACCCTGATATCCGATCCCCATTGCGCCTGTAAGGCGACCACGGTCTGTACGATGGAGTCTTCCAAGACCGCAAACGAGATTTGCGAAGTGACAACCCCTAGAAATTCTCCCGACTTTCCTTTGATGGGCGCCGTCAGCCTCGCTGCCATGACGCCATGTGACTCGTCAGAGCGTTTCGGCTCTACAGTGTCAACTCCCTCAAAATCCCTCGCAGACCGAAACCAATGGCGAGATCCGCTCTCGAGACCGAGCTCTTCGGAATTCGTCGAGGCAATGATTCGACCGGCTGCATTGAGGACGGCGATACTTTCATAGACAGGGTATGCGTCAGTCATCCATCTCAAATACTCTGTCATCGCCACCACGTGGCGCTCCTGGAAGGTCCCGGACCGGGCCAGCATCTGGATGTCGCCGTACCGTTCGCGCATCTGCAGATCCATCTTGCCCGCGATATCACCCGCTGCCAACGCGAGGCTCTGGCCTGCATCCGCTATCAATTGACGCTCGAGGTAGTGCAAGGTGATGGCACCCACTGCAAGGCTCCCCGCCAGAAGGGCGAGGATCAGGATGGGTACAGCTCGCGAGGAATGCCGAACTGTCGGCCAGTACCGATACACAGGCAGTTTACTCTCCATACGTTCTCTCGACCTACGCAGCGCCTAGCAAACCTCTCTCCCCCTCATACCTCCACACCATCCACTTGATACAAGAACCTCGCGGATGGAGATATTTCCCAACGCTTCTCCCACTATCTCCGCCTGCTGTCGCGAGCGGACGGAGGTCCCTCTCTTTCAATTTCGGATTATTTTTCAGAGACTTAATGCGCGTGAATACCCATCTGTGGCAGGAACAACTACGCTAGCTGTCTGAAAAGACTTATGTCATCATTCGCCCAGCTTGCGGCGCGGGTGGAAAAGGTAGGGAAGATATGGTTGGCACTACTCGATCATGCCGAGCTTCAGGGCGATCACGATCGCGTTGACAAGGTCATCGGTATAGAGCTTCTCCTTGATGGCTTCAACATGCATTTTGACTGTTCGCGGCGAGATGTCCAGGAGATCGGCAATGGCCTTGACCTGATGGCCTTTCGCCCGCAGTTCAAGAACGGCACCTTCCCGCTTGGTCAACCGTCCCCTGGGGTAGGAACGCTCGAAAGCGTGGGTCAGAGAAGGCAGCAGATCACAAAAATATTTCATATGGAGGCGGCATTCCTCTTCAGAATCCAAGACAAGCGCGATGTAGCACCCCAATTCATGATCTCCCGTCTCAATGGTGCCGCCGCACAGCGAATACTGCAGTTGATACTCCCGCACCTTCCTCACAAACTCGGGATCAATCTGTCTCGAGAATCGGCGCGCGACCTCGTTCCAGACAAATGGCTCTCTTGTCCGCAACCACTCCGCAAAGACCGGATCCTTTCTGAGCATCCCCTCTGTGAAATACCAGCGAAGGAACGGTTTGGAGTAGCCGATGCTCAAGATATTGCAGAGTCGGTAGGCGCGGGGATAGCCCCACGCACAGACGAGAGACCGATAGGGGATGAGGGAATGTACCAGGGTGAGGAGCCGCTTAAATTGTTTGGGAGTTCGGCATTGCCTGGCGAGACCGAGAATGGCATCGAGTGAGGCGTGGGCAGACCCAATTCGTCGCACCGCAACCGGCTTCTGTTCAAACTCCAAAAGAGAGACCATGCGGACACCCCGATGCCGACGCATCGCCCCTGCCCATATAGCCACCTTGTCTTACGGTTAAGACGTTATACACTGGTTTCCTAAGGAAAGTCTCTACAGAGAGCTCTGGTTCATATGGCAACGCCTTCTACATGATTCAACGCCACAAGCTTAAGGGGCCTGGTTAATTAATGGATGATTCCAAAGCATTCCCACAACGTGTCCTCGAAGGCCTCTCGGAGGCTGTGAAGAACATCTTCCACCCCTCTTTCTATGAGCGCACACTTCGCGAGATCGGAATGCGTCTTGGCCGGGAGGTGGTCAGCCAGGTTCGACAATCTCACCCAGCTGCACCGCCGTTCCAACGGGAAGACTACCTTCGCTGTCTGGAGTGGATGAAGACGCACTGGGGGTGGAATCATGACGTGAAGGTGGAAACGAACGGCCTCGTCAGCATTTCTATTCCGCACTGCCCGTTTGGGAAACTTGCCGCAGATGATCCGCATCTCTGTCAGATTGAAGCGGGCATGCTCGGAGGGATCGCCGGACACCATTTCAACTTCGCCAAGGTCGAGATTTGTCGCGGGCCCGACGTGCCTCCGAAAGAGTGTTCCTTAACCGTCCATCTCGAACGGACCCCTCAGAGCATGATTGTCGAAGGGCCTTCCTTTCCGCTCGCACCCGCAGAGGAGAAACAAGTACCTACGGTCGGTCCAGAAATAGAGATGTTCGCCCAACTCACCCCGCGAGAACAGCAAATAGTGAGGCTCATCGGGGAAGGTCTCTCGGACAAGGGAATTGCCGGCATCCTCAAACTCAGTGTCCGTACTGCGGAGGGACACATTGCGAAAATTCGAGAAAAAACCGGCTTGAAATCCCGAAGCGCACTCATCCGATGGGCGATTCGAATCAACCATGACAGGTAATCGTGATGCATCGACAACATCTTTTGCCTACTGACACTTCATCATCTTAGAGACATTCAGAGGGCTTGAGAGAGAGATGAGAATACTGGGCAGGGGGTATTCAGCCTGGATCCAAGGCAATCCTTACCAAAACGCAACCAGGCTGACCGGTCACCCTAGCGATCATTCGATCACATCGCACGATCGTACGGTCCAGGCCAAAACAGCCACATCGATCAGGCTGCTGATCGCCGATAGCCATGAAATTGCGCGGGCCGGCGTGCGGACGATGCTGGATCATGCCGAACACATCAAGATTATCGGCGAGGCAGGCACGGTGACGGCCGCTGTAGAACAAGCTCATCGACTCAGGCCCGATGTCGTGCTCATCGAGTTACGATTGCCTGGCGGAGGGGAAATCGATGTATTGCGTCGCATCCACGAAGTCTCTCGCAACATTCGTTTACTCGTGCTGACGCATAGCCCCGATGACTGGTCTATCATCTCAGCTCTACGATCTGGAGCGGCAGGCTTCATGCCCAAGACCGTCACCGGACCAGAACTAGTCCGGGCCGTTGAAAGAGTCGCCGCAGGGCAATCGATCCTTGATCCGGCTGTCTCATCCAGAGTACTGGCCTATATCCGGGACCAACATGTTTCAATATGCGAGAAAATGCGGGGGACGCTCTGTACTCAAGAGCACCGTATTATGGAACTTGTGGCGCAGGGAAGAATCAACAAAGAAATCACTAGCCCGCATTATTCATGATGGGCCCAATCAAGCTATTCAAGCAACATCCGCAGGGCAATCAAGCCGATGAGTGGGGCGTGCAGGCCTCATTTCGACAGGTCCTTCCCGCTGGCCAGATGGTCGGAGACGTGATTGGGGCCCGACAGTGGGTGTGCAGTGACACCGATCCCCTTGTCCATTCGGAAGCCGTCCGTTGTCTGTCCGTCGCGGCGGAGGTTAGCCGGGTGTGGCGCCGACTGCGACCGCTACGCGGCACCAGGCGTTGCTCCACGGTGCGAACTGTGGCAGATGCAAAACAAACCGGCGGACGGACCGTTCCACCCAGACGGCCAGCTTCAACAGCCGTTCGCGCAAGGTGGACACCTGCGCGGTCGCACAGACAGTGCCCTGGGCACGTCGCCGTAATTCCTGGAGCAACACGTAGGCCGCCACAGTCAGGAGCACCCGGAATTGATTCGCCCAGAACTGAGTGCAACTTGTTCGCCCCAAGGCGAGGCCGTCATGCAGCTCCTTGAACCGATTCTCCACATCCCCGCGCTGACAGTAGATCGTATAGACCCTGGCAGGCGAGTCATCAAGATTGGTCACGACGAAGCGGGGATTGCACTTGGGGGCGTGTCCCGGCAACCGGATGACCTCAGCTTTGATGATCACGCGGCGGCGGTGGGACCAACTCCGAGCGGCGTAGCGCGTGTCGCCATAGACGTGCTCGGTGTGGCCACTGTACTTCGAGCGTCCGTAGGCTTCGCCCAAGAGCCGTCCGGCCCGCCTGACCAGCCGTGCATTGCGGGCCAATCCCACGACATACTCGACCCGCTGGGCCTCCAGAACCTTCAGCCAATCGTTGCCGGCAAAGCCGCCATCCACACGCACCCGCCGGGCTGCGGTCGGGAACGCCTGCCGCAGACGACGCACCAGTGTGCGCAGCAGGCCATGGGCCCCACGCGTGGCGGGACTGTTGCCGGGTCGCAGGACGATCGCCACCAGATACTGCTCGGACTCGTCATTGAAGGTCAGCGTGGCGACCAGCGGCAGATAACACCAGGTGTCGTAGTGCCCGTTGAAAAAGGTGAACGCCTGCTGCCCATGGGTGGGATCGTCGGTCGGGTCGAGATCAATCGTGATACGCTGGGCGCGGCCCTTCAACCGTGCCTGGTGGTGGGCGATCACCGTCGTTGCCAGGGTCCGGCCCATCCGTGCCAACGTCCACGGGCTCACGGCATTCTCAAACCGCGACAACGTCGGCTGCGAGGCGAGGGCCGCGCCAGTCACGGGATCGCGCCCAACGGCCAGTTTGTGCAACGGATCGTCCACCAACCGCGCCGCGTCGTTCGCGTCTTCGTACCCACAGGCCAAGCCGAAGATCCGTTGTCGCAACAGGTCGCGCACCGAATGTCGGATTTTCTCCGGAGCCCGGCGGTCACCTAGACAGGCCGCCAACTGATCGGTCAGGTGGAGGCGGTCATCTAGCGCTTTGAGCAACACCACGCCACCATCGGTGCTGGCGTGGCTCTGGTCGAACCGGGCAACCACTGACTTGAGTGGGTCGTAGAATTCAAAGGTGACTTGCGGTATACAGTCTGTCGCCATCGGGGTCCTCCGTCGCTGCCTGTAGAAGTTGCTTGGTCGCCGCTCCTATAGCACAGTGTGGAGCCTCGATGGCTTTTTTTCTTGGCCGAGTCGTGAATTATCCGGGCTAGTGCGCTAGGCCTCAGCGATAAGACGGTCAAGAATTACTTGAACAGTATCTACCACAAACTTCAGGTCACTCGCCGCGCGCATGCGACGTCTGCTTTTCTTCAACAAACCTACAAAACTTAGGGCCTTATCAGAGGCCTATTCAGCTGCCAAACCGTGCCTACGCTATCCAGGAAGCTTTATGCTTTTGATCTTTAGGTGCATGCACGCGGCGTTCAACCGACTCTCATGATCGCTCTCTTGCCGGTCTCCTGAGAACCCCATGGTAAAAAGCGGCTGCCTACCACACCGACAGCCGCACCAATCGTATCCGCCAGCCAATCGAGCCAATTCGAATCTCGAAACGGAACGAACGCTTGGTGAACCTCATCGCTCAGCCCATACAACGAGGCCAGGAGGATGGCTGCCGGAATCGCTTGCTGTCTCCACACATCATGTCCACTTCCACAAAGCGCCCGGTAGCACAACGCACCGAATACCGCATACTCGACAGCGTGCAAAACCTTATCACTGAAATGCATGACGAACGGCACATGCTCTTCCGGATGCGACTGCGCGGATAAATAAAAAATGAGCCCGGCATAGCCGCACACCGGCCCCCAATACCGAAGAAAGGTCACCATCTCAACTCCTCGTGCGATGTTCCATCACAAACCCGCCTGCAGATTGCATGCTCATACCCCCTATGACATACTCGCCAAGATGAAGGGAAATCGGCATCAATGAAGCATGTCCACGTGTGTTTTCTGTGGCATATGCACCAGCCCTATTACACCGATCCGGTGGCCGGATCGGCCAGTATGCCATGGGTGCGCCTGCATGCGACCAAGGCCTATTACGATATGGCCTATCTGTTGGAGAAATTCCCCGGTGTACGCGCCACGTTCAATTTTACGCCGTCTCTCCTCTTGCAGTTACAGGAGATCGGTAGCGGGAAGATCCTCGATCTGTTTCTCGAACATGCACAACGCCCAGCGGCCAGCCTCACCCTTGAAGAAAAGGCCTTTCTGGTCCGTCATTTCTTTTCAGCCAACTGGGCGACAATGGTGCGCCCCTATCCACGATACCATGAGTTGCTGGTGAAACGCGGACTGGATGTCCCGGGGCATGATCTCCACCGCGTCGCCCGTCAATTCTCCACACAAGAGTTGCTAGACCTCCAAGTCTGGCACAACCTCGCCTGGTTCGGATATGGCACCGTTCAACAATATCCTCGTCTGGCTGCGCTGCGCCAGAAAAATCGCAGCTTCACCGAGGAGGACAAGCAGGAAATATTGGAGTTGCAGCGGATGGCCGTGCAAGACATCCTTCCGCTGTACCGGCGACTCATGGAGCGAGAGCAAGTCGAACTGACGACGACTCCCTTCTATCATCCGATTCTGCCTCTGGTGATCGACACCGAGATCAACCGAAGAGCCAGGCCGGATCTTCCCTTGCCTGCTCGTTTCCATGCTCCGGAGGACGCGGCAGCACAACTTCAACAAGCCGTCGAATTTCATCAGTCCACATTCGGGCGGGCTCCGACCGGCTTGTGGCCATCAGAGGGATCTGTGTGTCCCGAGATGCTTCCGCTGATCCATCAGACCGGCCTTCGCTGGTTTGCCACGGACGAGGGCATCCTCGCACGCTCCCTGGGAATGTGCGGCCGCCCATGGCATCGGCAGTCCGCGCTCTATCAACCCTATCGCATCGGTGAACCCGAACATGCGTTGACCGTACTGTTCCGCGACCGCGAGATCTCAGACGCATTCGGATTCGTCTACCACAAGACGACGCCCGAATCCGCCGCCGAGGATGTCCTGCGGCGTCTGCGGAGCATTATCCACGATGCACCGCAAGAAAAGATCGTCATACCCATCATCCTGGACGGTGAAAATCCGTGGGAACACTATCACGACGGCGGGGAGCAGTTCCTGTCTCTCCTGTACGAAGCCTTCACCAACCACGAACTGGATCACGACGGACAGGTCCTGGTCCAGGCTTCGACCATGTCGGATGGGATGGCTGCGGTGCAACCCACACAACAGCTCCCCTGCCTCCATTCAGGATCCTGGATCAATTCCGACTACAAGATCTGGATTGGGCACTACGAAGACAATCGCGGGTGGGATCTCCTCGGTCACACTCGTACACAACTGGTGAATCTCGCACAGAGTCTTCCGCCTGACCGTGCACAAGCGGCCTGGCAAGAACTCTACGCCGCCGAAGGGAGCGACTGGTTCTGGTGGTACGGCGATGATTTCGATACCGATTTTAAACCAGAATTCGACCGCCTCTTCCGCACCCATCTTCGGAATGTCTGGACGCATATGGGCATCCCGCCCCCCGATCAACTGAATGCTCCGATCTGCACGAGGGCCATCGCCTCAGAATCCGATTCAGTCCAACAGCCGCTCGTCCTGCTGAATCCCACAATCGACGGCATTGTGACCGACTTTTTCGAATGGCGTGGCGCCGGAAACATCAACACCCAGCCACCGCTTGGAGCCATGTGGAAAGCTGATGGACTCTTCACGGCGATCCAATTCGGTTGGACCTCAAATCAGCTCGTGATGAGATTCGACCCAGACGAAGCGAGTACGACACGACAGGGCCTCGACGTTGATATTCGGTTGCAAGCGCCTCAATGTACTTTTCGGCTGACATTTGCGCTTGCCTCGCCAGGCCCGGAGGCTTTTCTCTTGTCTCGCCAAACCCAGGCAGATGCCTGGCAAGAGATCGGCTCCTATCGGTCAATCAAGACCCACACCATTCTGGAGTTGGCCGTCCCTTGGAAAGAGCTGTGCCTGGAACAAGGAAATACGATCCAGATGTCGATCATCGTGCGAGAACACGGCCTCGAAGTCGCTCGCTATCCTGGCCATCATCCGGCCGTCCTGACCGTACCTGGGCCGGAATTTGAGGCCGAACTGTGGAGAGTGTGATTATCGTAAGAGGTTGCGATTGTAGGAGGAGAAGAGATGCCAGATCTAAGACGTGACCCCGTTGTGGGCCGCTGGGTGATTATTTCCACTGAGCGCAGGGGCCGCCCACATGACTTTATCAACCTCCAACCTGCCCGACCGATTTCGACAACCCTCTGTCCGTTTTGCCCGGGACAGGAACGGCTCACGCCGAAAGAAATCATGGCCTATCGGCCGCAGCCGGGCGGACCCAATTCTCCCAATTGGACCGTACGCGTCATCCCGAATAAATTTCCTGCGCTGCAAGTTGAAGGTGACATGGGTCGCGAGGGGATCGGACTCTACGACCGCATGAACGGCGTGGGTGCCCACGAAGTCATCATCGAAACACCCACCCATGTCGAAGGCCTTGCCGATCTTCCGATCAAGAAGATCGAGGACGTGCTGTGGGCCTATCGAGACCGAATGATCGACCTCCGAAAAGACATTCGATTCCGCTACATTCTCATTTTCAAGAACCACGGCGCATCCGCCGGCGCCACCCTGGAACACAGCCATTCTCAACTCATTGCATTGCCGATCGTCCCGACCAACGTGCAGGAGGAGCTGGATGGATGCCGCGCGCACTATCAGCAGAAGGAGCGTTGCATCTACTGCGATATCCTCCGGCAAGATCTTTCGGAAGGAGATCGCATCGTCGCCGAGAATCCGGAGTTCCTCTGCGTCACACCCTTCGCGCCACGGTTTCCATTCGAAATGTGGATCCTCCCCAAGCGCCACGCGGCGTATTTTGAGGAGAGCCAGAAGTCGCAGTTCGAATTTCTGGCCCCGATCCTTTCGGAGTCGCTACGCCGTATGGACAAAGTGCTCGCTCGCCCCTCATACAACTTCATCCTCCACAGCTCTCCTCTTCATGAGAAAACCGGCGAGTACTACCATTGGCACCTAGAGATCATCCCGAAACTGACGCAAGTCGCCGGATTCGAATGGGGCACCGGCTTCTATATCAATCCGGTGTCACCGGAAGAAGCCGCGACGTTCCTCCGTGAAGCAGGAATCTAAGTGCCAGCCCGCTTTCGCATCGAAGATCCCACGCTTGCGGGAGCACTGCGCAAGATTGAGCAACTGGTTCGCCGCGCCGGTGGAAGAACATGGCTGGTCGGCGGCTCGGTTCGGGATCTCGTACTCGGTCAACAACCTCGCGATCTAGACCTCGAAGTGACGGGTGTGCCGCCAGGCCAAATCCATGCACTGCTGACTGAGCACTTCTCTGTGCAATTCGTCGGGAAAGCGTTCGCGGTCTTCAAGCTGCAAGGCCTACCGGTCGATCTGTCCATTCCCTCCCGCACACTCTCCGACGACACCTCTCTCCCTGGCTTGCTGAGACAAGCCGACCCCAACATGCCAATTGATGAGGCGCTGGCACGACGAGACTTCACCATCAACGCAATGGCCTGGGATCCGGACACCCTGGAACTTCGCGATCCCTTCAACGGTCGTGGCGACCTCGATGCACGGATCTTACGCCACGCGTCGAACCGATTCGCCGAAGATCCTCTACGCGTCTTGCGTGGCATGCAGCTGGCTGCCCGCCTTGAACTCACGGTCGCGCCTGAAACAGTGGCCCTGTGCCAGACACTCTCCCAGGAAGGTCAACCGAGCGAGCGTCTGTGGGAAGAATGGAAGAAGCTGCTCCTCCAAGGACGCAAGCCATCGCTGGGGTTGCAATTCTTACGTCACTGCGGCTGGCTCCGTTTCTATCCGGAGCTCGCATCGCTTGAAGGCTGTCCACAAGATCCCATCTGGCACCCAGAAGGCGACGTCTGGATCCACACACTCCACTGCCTGGACTGGTTCGCTGCGGAGCGCACCGGTGATGAGCCGGACGACCTGGCCGTCGGGTTGGGCGTCCTCTGCCACGACTTCGGTAAACCGGTCACGACCAAAGAAGAATATGGATGCGTCAGCGCGCGAGGACATGAATCGGAAGGGACAGGCCCGACACAACGTTTTCTTGAGCGACTGACCAACCAGCACAGCCTGATTGATGAGGTGCTCCCGCTCGTATTGTGCCATCTCCGTCCTCGTGCCCTGCATGACGCCAACGCTTCGGACAGCGCAGTCCGCCGATTGGCAAGACAAGTCCAGCGCATCGACCGATTGGTGCGTGTGGCGCGGGCTGACCACGCAGGACGCCCGCCGAAACAGTTTGATGGATTTCCCGCCGGTGAGTGGCTGTTGGCCCGAGCACGGCAGCTGGAAGTGGACCGTCAGACGCCTTCTCCCATTATCATGGGCCGTCACTTATTGGAATTGGGAATCCAGCCTGGTCCTGACATGGGCCAACTGGTTGACGACTGTTATGAAGCTCAACTTGATGGAGTCTTCGCAACGCTGGAGGAGGGCTTGGCCTACGCGAAAAGCAAACGTTCTGCTCTGTGCTAGTCGGCGGCTTTGTTCCTGAAATGTCAACTCCTCGCATTGTTGCCGTAAATATCCGACAGTCCAGAGTAGACTCTGGACATGGACACACGAACTCGGATCATTCTTGCAGCGGAACTGGCGACTCAAGGGCTCTCCGTTTCCGCGATCGCACGCCA
>Ga0105164_10000331_pt1 | contig 35363 bp, 33 predicted proteins | sample VDWuncwatermetaG_FD_89674 | JGI IMG/M metagenome (GOLD analysis project Ga0105164, IMG submission 89674) | Wastewater microbial communities from Netherlands to study Microbial Dark Matter (Phase II) - VDW unchlorinated drinking water | ecosystem: Environmental > Aquatic > Freshwater > Drinking...
ATTTTTGTTTATTTTTATATTATGATTTTTTGCTAAAAATTTTACTACTTTAAAGCCGATGTTGTGGCGCGTATTGCCGTATCTTAAGCCGGGGTTACCCAGGCCGACTATTAACTTCATGGCGTAAGCGCGTTCATTTCTTTTCTTCCTTCGGCTTCTTCTCCGGCGATGGCGCTGCCTCGGCCGCGGCTGCGGCCTCTTCCTCTGTAGGCTTCTTCTCTCTCAAAACTTCCGGCTCTGCTGCCTCGCCTTCAGGCACTGCGACTGCTTCTTCCACTGTCTTCTTCGCTGTGATAGTCACAACTATCTGTTCTGGCTCGGCCAAGATCTTAATGCCGGCTGGCACGATCAAATCTTTGACTGTCTTTGTATGATTGAGGTCCAGGTCCGTTACGTCTATCTCGAGCTTTTCAGGTATCTGGGTAGGAAGGCACTCTATTTCCATCTCCCACATTATGCGCTCTAAGATACCGCCTGCCTTTACCCCAAGCGCCTCGCCTTTTGTGGCGATAGGCACCTTTACCTTGATAACCTCATCCAGCGCTATCTGATGAAAATCAACGTTCAATATGTTATCTTTATAAGGATGATGCTGAATCTCTTTTATAATAACTGTCCTTAATTGCTGCTTCGCATCTGCGCCTGCCCCCGAATGGGGGCCCAATATTTTCAGCTCTATAAGGACGTTCCCGCCTGCGGATGTGTGTAAAACTTTTTCAAACTCTTTTTCGTTTACCGCTACGGCGATTGTTTCCTTGCCTGCCTTATAAACAACCGCCGGCACAAGGCCTGTTTTACGCAGGGCGGTTGCGAACCTTTTGCCTGCCTCTTCTTTTTTACGCAATGTTGCCTGTAACTGAACCTGTTCCATTGAAATTTTCTCCTATCTTCCATGTTGAAAATTTCATCCCGAGCCGCCTGCTATAACGCGCTGCGACGAGGGAGAAATTCATTCTAATCAAATAAAGAACTTACTGATTCCTCGTTATGAATCCTTTTTATAGCCTCTGCCAGAAGCGGGGCTACTGAAAGAACCCGCACCCTGTCATTGGCCCTTTTTGAATCATCCACCGGAATTGTATTCGTGACCAGCACTTCTTTTAAGACGCTCTTTTTTATTCTCTCTACCGCAGGGCCTGACAAAACAGGGTGCGTAGCCGCGGCGTAAATGTCTTTTGCGCCTGCGTTTTTTAAGGCCTGGGCCGCCTCGACAAGGGAACCCGCTGTCGCGATCATGTCGTCGACTAAAACAGCGTTCTTGCCCTTTACATCACCCATTATATTCATAACCTCGGTCTCTTTATCGTCAACCCTACGCTTATCCACGATTGCCAGGTCCGCGCCTATCCTTTTCGCGTACGCGCGCGCCATTTTGATGCCGCCGACGTCAGGAGAAACCACGACGAGATTTTCGATTTTTTTCTTTTCAAAATAATCCATTAAAACCTTGACCGCGAAAAGATGGTCAAGCGGTATATCGAAAAATCCCTGAATCTGGCTGGCATGCAAGTCTATGGTCAAGATCCTGCTTGCGCCGGCTGCTGTCAATATATTCGCCACAAGTTTCGCTGTTATAGGGACGCGCGGCATATCTTTTCTGTCCTGCCTGGCATACCCGAAATAAGGTATAACAGCTGTTATCCTTTTTGCTGATGAACGCCTGATGGCGTCTATCATTATGAGAAGCTCCATTAGGTTATCGTTGACAGGCGGGCATGTCGGCTGTATCACAAAAACATCTTTGCCGCGCACATTCTCTTCTATCTTTACCCTGACCTCGCCCTCACTGAACCTGCCCACAAATGCCTTGCTTAAACTTACATTAAGCTGCTTACATATCTCTTCTGCCAGTTTAGGGTTAGAATTGCCGGAAAAAATTTTCATTTCGCCGTTAATCATTTTACTCTCCCTGCCTGCCGCAAGGCAGGCAAATTTTGTCTTTTAAAAATTTGTGGCTTTCTACAACTGCGCCTTTGGGTATTTTGCTGTTTACTATATGGACGAAATTGCCTATTTCAACGCTGTCTGCGATATCGGTTTTCCCCTGTATCCTGCAGAACGGGCCCACAGAACACCTCTTGCCTATTTTTACCTCACCCTCGATTATTGTAAAAGGGTGTATAACAGTATCCTGATTTATCTCTACCCTGTCGTCTATATATGTAGTCTGCGGGTCAACTATCGTAACGCCTTTTTCTATATGTTTATTAAGAGTCCTTTTTCTTATTATCTCCTGCGCCTTGACTAAGTCATTGCGCGATGAAACTCCGAATGACTCATCTATATTATTCGTAGCGATGGATTCGATGCGCTTGCGGCCTCTCGACATAATAGAAACTGCGTCCGTGAGATAATACTCGCCTTTCTTATTATGCGGCTTTACTTTTTTAAGCGCCTCAAAGAGCGTTTGCGCATCAAAACAATATGCGCCGACGTTTATTTCCTCTATAACTTTTTCGTATATCGACGCGTCATTTTCCTCCACTATGCGTAATACGCGGCCCTGGTCATCGCGTACTATCCTGCCGAACCCTGCGGGGTTTTTAACCATTGCCGTAAGCAAGGTGCAGCTGGCGCCTGTGCCCTGATGCCTGCGTAAAAGCGTCTGAAGACAATCAGGTGTTATAAGCGGCATATCGCCGTAGAGAACAAGCAAATCGCCTTTAAAATTTTTAAGGAGCTTTTTGGTGCAGCCGACGGCATCCGCAGTGCCGAACCTGCCCTTCTGCGTAACCGTTTTAATACGGCCGTTCGAATTGGTGCCTAAAAACTTTTTTACCAGTTCGGCCTTATGGCCGGTTACCACTATAATCTCTTTTACGCCTATGGACTGGATTGTTTCCAATATATAACTTATCATAGGCTTCCAGCATATGGGATGCAAAACCTTGGGTAAAATGGCGGATTTCATCCTTGTGCCTTCGCCTGCGGCAAGTACTATTGCGATAACTTTTTTCATGGTTTTCGGTGTGTCCCTCGCGGCTAAACGCGATAGTTGGCCGCTCGGGACAAAATTTGCAAAGCAAATTTTGGTTGCCCGGTCTGGATTCGAACCAGAACAGCAAGACCCAAATTCTTGTGTGCTACCGTTACACTACCGGGCAATAATATGTGTAACTAGCTTAAAACGGTTTCTCTGCCTCGAAAGCGGTCAAAACCTTATTCTGCAAATAATCCCTGAATTCCGGCGTAATCGGATGCGCTATGTCCCTGTGATCGGACTGGCGCTGTTCCGCCTCTTCCTGAAAATTCATTTCCGAGCGCGCCCTGGCGATGCTTGCGGCAATCACCTTGCCGCATTCGTTGCAAAATTTGGATTTAACCGGATTCGTGAAACCGCAGCTTGCGCAAGCCTGCCTTAATTTTCTCGAAGGCATTGCCACAAACAGGCCTTTTGAGCCTTCTATTATTTTTATATTGCGCACTACAAATGCGCCGTCAAAAGTAACCGCCGCATACGCCTTCAGCTTTTTATCTTTTCCTTCTTTGGGAAATATCCTGACCTCTGTAATATCCACGATATTATCCTCCGTCAGCAAGTCCTGGCTACAAAAATATGCCAACCGTTTTTCAAACGCGCTAACTCCTGCCTTACCCTTATCGCCTCCTTTCTTGAAGGCATGATACTAAAGACAGCAGATCCGCTACCTGACATCAATACGCCTGTTGCGCCGCAGGATTTAAGAGAGCTCTTTATTCTTAAGATTATATTATCCTTGGCTTGTGCCGGCTGTTCCAGATCATTATGAAGGCTTTTAGCAAGCAAAGTCAAATCGTTACTACGGATGGATTGGTTTATTATTTTAACATCGGATAGGGCAGCTGTCAAGGCAAATTTACCCCTTGGATGCATATTATCCCAATATTCATATATAGTCTTGGTTGAAAGGCCTTTACTGGGGCTTACAAGCACATGCCATAGCGCTTTTTTGATATGTAGGGGCGAACAGTGTTCGCCCCTACCTGTACCTATCGCAAAACGCTCGCCTGAAAGAAAAAAATTTACGTCAGCGCCTATTTTGGCGCCTATCGCCATAAGATCCTTCTTGCCTAACCCTAATTTCCACAGCCTGTTAAGGCCAAAAAGCGCAATTGCCGCGTTACTTGAACCGCCTGCAAGGCCGCCTGCCACAGGGATGCGTTTTTTAATGGTTATACGGCAACTAAGGCGCTTACCAGTATAATCTAGCAATGCCTTAGCTGCCTTGTATGCAAGATTTTTCGGCCCCTTTGGGACTCTAGGGTCCGAACAGATTATTTTTATTGTAGGGGCACGGCGCGCCGTGCCCCTACATATCGTTATTTCGTCAAAAAGTGCTATCTTTTCAAAGAGCGTAACTATATCGTGATAACCGTCCTGCCGCCTGCGTAAAATACGCAGATAAAGGTTGATCTTGGCTGGGGATTTCAGCTTAAGTGATTTCATGATAATTCAAAAGTAAAAAGGAAAAAGTTAAAATTCTGCTTCTTACTTTTGCCTTTTTACTTTTTACTTTTTACTTTTTACTTTTCTTTCTATCGCTTTTTCTGCCGCAAGAACTATATCTTCAAGCGCAAGATGGTATTTTTTCATCAATTCAGCCGGCTCGCCTGACTCGCCGAACATATCCTGCGTGCCGATCATTTCCATGGGTACAACAGGCCCGTCTTTAACAACAACCTCGCTGACTGCGCCGCCTAACCCGCCGATAACACTGTGCTCTTCGCACGTAACTATCGCGCCGGTTTTTTGCGCGGCCTTGACAATAGCGTCTTTATCGATAGGTTTTATGGTATGCGCGTTTAAAACCATCGCGTTTATGCCTTTTAACTCTAAGGCCTTTGTTGCTTCAAGCGCGTTATGAACCATAACTCCGCATGCGATTATCGCGACGTCTTTGCCGTCTTTCAATAAATCCATTTTACCTATACGGAATTCGTCTTTTTCGTTGGTAACATACGGGACAGGGCTTCTGCCAAAACGAAGGTACGCCGGGCCAGGGCTTATTGCCGCAGCCATGGTCGCCTTTTTTGCCTGGATGGAATCAGCAGGCACTATTACTTTCATATTCGGAAGCGCTCTCATAATGGCTATGTCTTCCAGCGCCTGGTGTGTCGCGCCGTCAGGCCCGACAGATATGCCGCCGTGCGTTGCGCCTATTTTGACATTGGTCTGCATATAGCAAAGCGACACCCTTGCCTGGTCCCATGCCCTTCCCGAGGCAAATACCGCGAATGTGCACGCGAACGCGATCTTGCCGCTAAGCGCCAAGCCTGCCGCCGTGCCGAACATATCCTGTTCTGCGATGCCTAAAGCAAAAAATCTTTCGGGAAATTCTTTTTTAAACCAGTTTGCCCTTGTTGATTCCGTCAGATCCGCGGAAACAACAACTACATCTTTATTCGTCCTGCCCAGCTCAACCAGCGCCTCCCCGAATCCGTCTCTCGTCGCCTTTGGTTTCGTCTCTACCATTTCTCGTTTTCTCCCTCTCTATAAGCGAAACAGTTAGCTCTAGCATGGCGGTCACAAGGGGTTGGTGTCACAGCGAGCGAAAGCGAGCGAGACACCAACCCCGCGATGACCGCCTGTGGCGAGCTATTTGCGAAGCAGCCATTTCGGCCAGAATTTATCCAGCAGCTCCTGCCGGTTCATAACCTCTTTTTTTGAATCCGCGATATTAAACAGCTCTACGCTTCCGTAATCCTTAAAATCGTACTGCCGCATTACATCGCTGATGATTTTCCACATCGGGTTAAAATCCACCTCTTCTCTTTTAACGCCCTTACTTTCTATGTCAAAAACTATTTTGAATTTTTTCGCCGCCGGCTGGTATTCGCCCTTGATCAGGTTCATGACAAATTTATTTTTAACGCCGGCCTGCGCCTGATACAACTCCCTTATCCTGCCTGACAGCTGCCTTGCCAAAAAATCCGGAAAGGTGATTTCCTCGAGGAAAAAACCATTTTTTTCAAGCGCATTGAAATTCTCATATTCCTTGTATTTTGCCGGAAACGGCAATTTCCTTATGTTGCCCTCTTCATCCGCGGCGTTAAGCAACAGCACCCGTTCAATCAAATAAGGTATATAAGACGTATCCAGCAGTATGAGGTACTCGTTGGTAAAGCCCGAAGGATATAAAAACCTGTAGCCTTCGTGAAGTTGTGACGGCGTATACGTCTCCTTAACCTTGCACCTTACCAAAACCTTGTTTTTTTCGATCTGCGCGCCTTTAAGCTTGGCGATATAAAATTTTCTGTTGTCCTTGTAATTCAGTTCGGAAATGTACAGAAAAAAATCCGGCGATTCAATCCTTATGTTGCTGATCTTTGAAAAATACCTTGTTATAACCGCTTGGGAAGATACGCGCTCAAGGTCGTTGAAAAATTCCCTGGCTGTCTCTTCCGCCGCCGTAACCGGGCCGAAATCCATATCCATGAGAAGCCGCTGGTGGTAATCGCCCATGGAGACGTCTCCCAACATAAACCTTTTCATGTCAAGGGCGTATCTCGTTATGATAATCTCAAGGCCCGAGGCCTTTGTGTCGGAAGCCACTAAAACATAAAAATCTATCGGCGCGTCGGTTGATATCGCGGCCCTTGACAAAGCCATGCTGACATCGCCGATTTTTTCAGTAGCAGCCTTGCTGAACCTTATCCCGGACAATACGTCTTCCAGGGTTGTGTTGCGGCCCTGCTTTTTTACGGTTGATTCAAAAAGGCCGCTTATAGGCACATATACGCCAAGGGTCCTTCCTATGCGCTTTGTAGTTACGTCTAATTTGTATTCGTCCTTGCAGATCTTTACGATGGATTGCTCTATGTTATCGTTGGTGTAGGTGGGCCTGCAGCCGGCGACAGAAAATGCTAAAATGACAAATGTCAAAATCCCAATGACAAATGAATCTTTTAATAACAAATCATTAAAATATTTGGATTTTAATGATTCATTTAGATTTTGAAATTTGGATTTTGTCATTTACTAATATTCTTAGCGAGGTTATCCCCTGCCTTGCCGTATTCGGCGAATATCGCTTCTATCTCGTCGTACTCCAGCTCCTCCTTCTCAACCAGCTCTTTCGCAAACCTGTCTAAAATAGCGGATTCTTTTTTGAGCAGATCCTCCACATCCTTCATGCAGGCATGAAATATCTTCTGCGTTTCATGATGCAGGTCTTCTTTGATCCTTTCGGAGATCTGCCCGTCCGGTATAACGGTATAATCGCCCAGATAGCCCTTTTCGCTCATGCCAAGCCTCCATACCATAGAATGGGCTATGCTCATCGCATTCTTAAAATCGGAACTGACGCCTTCCGAGGTTGAGCCGCATTTTAATTTTTCCGCGACATAACCCGCGATGCTGACTTTTATATCGGCGAGAAGTTTTTCCCTGTTATGCGAATACAGCTCTTCTCTGGGCTGGGGATAAACAACGCCCAGAGAATATCTTCTTGAAACAATGGACGCCTTAAACACATCGTTGGTCGGATGCAGCACATACATGACAATCAGGTGCCCTGCCTCATGATATGCGGTATTTCTTTTTTCCGCCGGAGTAAGTACCCTTTTACGCTTCATACCGAGATCAACTCTCTCTATAGCCTCGCTTATATCTTTATATGAAACCAACTCATTTTTATGCCTGGTGGCAATCAGCGCGGATTCCTTGATAATGTTATCTATGTCTGCCGGAGATTTATAAACCGATCTTTTTGCCAGGCGGTTCACATCTATATTCGGATCATGCTTCACCTTGGCTAAATAATACTTGAATAATTTTTCCCTGCCGTCTAAGCCCGGCTTATCAATGTATATTTTTCTGTCAAATCTTCCTGGGCGTAAAAGCGCCGGATCCATCACGTCCTCTGCGGCGTTTGTCGCCCCGATAACTATGACATTCTGCTGTTTCTCGGTAAGGCCGTCCATCTCAACAAGTATCTGGTTCAGCGTTGCGTTTGTCTCCATGCCGCCGCCCATATAACTGAAGCTCCTCGCGCGGCCTATGGCATCAAGCTCGTCGATAAAAAGTATGCACGCCCCGTGCGCGTATGCCAGCTGCCTGGCCTGCTTAAATAATTTTCTTACGCGGCTTGCGCCGACGCCGACAAATATCTCGACGAACTCGCTTCCTGCCATAGAAATAAACGGCACGCCTGCCTCTGTCGCTATTGCCTTGGCGAGGTACGTCTTGCCGCATCCGGGAGGCCCGACCATTAAAAGCCCGCGCAGGATCTTCCCGCCGATCCTCTGCAGCCTGGCCCTGTCTTTAATCAGATTAACCACTTCCCATGCCTCTTCCTTTGCCTCGTCTATGCCGATGACATCGTCAAAATGCACTCTTATGTCCTCGCCCTTTACGCGCCCGCGCTCAAGCTTGGAAAACCCTCCGCGGAATACCATCATATACATGTAGACAAATATCATCGCGTTTAAAACCGTAAACAAAATCTGCATGGGCATCTGCGCCAGCGTCAGATGCATATAAAAACTTTCCAAAGACATCAGCCCCCAAATGGATAAAACCACAAGGCCGACCATAGCCACGGCAATAAGTATCTTTATCCAATGCAGGGAAAGAAATAATCTCATCTTTTTATGCCAAAACATATCTAACCTCCGAATTTATTGCAATTCATCGAGCGCTTTTTTAAGCTGCTCCTGATTTGGGGCAACCCCGTGCCACTCGCATTTATTCTCGGCAAATGAAACACCCTTGCCTTTTATTGTGTGTGCAATAATTATGCTGGGCGCGCCTTTTGTGTTTTGCGCCTTATCTAAGGCGCCCATCAGCTGTTCCAGGTCATGCCCGTCGCTAACCTCAATAGTATTAAGCCCGAACGAGCGCCATTTATCTGCAATGGGCTCAAGCGCCTTTACATCCTCTACTCTTCCGTCAATGCATAATTTATTGTAATCAACTATCGCGCATAGATTATCAAGTTTATAGTGGCCTGCTGACATGGCTGCCTCCCAGACCTGGCCCTCGTTTGTCTCGCCGTCGCCCATAAGGCAGTAAATCCTGGCATCTTTTTTGTCAAGCCTGGCTGCCAGCGCCATTCCGTTGGCAATAGAAAGCCCCTGGCCCAATGAGCCGCTTGACACCTCGATGCCCGGGGGCGAATCTTTTTTAGAATGGCCCTGCAGCCTGCTTCCGAGTTTACGCAGGGTCATGAGTTCTTCTTTCGGAAAATATCCCGCGTGCGCAAGCACCGCATAAAGCGCAGGGCACACATGGCCCTTGGACAGTATAAACCTATCCCTGTCCGGCCAGTGCGGGTTTTTGGGGTCATGCCTTAATTTGTAAAAATACAAAGCCACCAGTATCTCGACGCTAGACAAGCTTCCGCCAGGATGCCCGCTTCCCGCAGCAGCAAGCATCTTAAGGATATCTATGCGTATATTACGCGCTATGTCTTTTAATTTTGATATATCAGGACGTTTGGCCATAGTTTTCCCTGATTAGTAAATCAAAAACAAAAACTTCGAGTTAAAATTGGCAAAAAATATAAGGGCTGGCTGTGAGCAGGGCGTCAGGAAGTGTTGCACGTACAGGCGGCCACAATGGCCTGGTGTCACAGCCCCCGCAGGGGGGGGGCGAGACACCAGGCCTGCGATGGCCGCCAGTACCTGCGAACAGCCAGCCCAAAATGACCAATTACCTTATTTTCTTTTTGTGGCGATTCTTGCGAAGCCGTTTTTTCCTTTTATGCACGGCCATTTTATGTCGTTTGCGTTTTCTTCCGCACGGCATATTGCAACCTCCATTTTAAACGAAATCCAAAATCCCAATGTCAAATTTCAAATCAACCATTCAAATCCAAATAATTTAATGATTTAAATATTAAAAGATTCATTTGGATTTGGAATTTTGTCATTTGAATTTTACGGTATCACTTTATTCAACGGATACTCAACTATCCCTTCAGCGCCCGCAGCCTTGAGTTTCGGTATCAGCGTACGCACAATCTTCTCTTCTATGATGGTGTCCACATCGCACCAGCCGTCCTGGCTTAATGCGGAGATCGTCGGTTTTTTCATCGCCGGAAGCGCGGCAAGGATTTTTTCCAAATCTTTTTTCGCAACATTCATCTTAAGCCCGACCTTGCCTTCTGACAATATCGCGCCGTTTAACAATAAGATTATCTCGTCTATCTTTGCCTTCTTGGCAGCATCTTTGTAGGAATTTTTGTTTGCTATGAACTGCGTTGTAGAAAGGCACACGGTGTCAACTATACGCAGGTTGTTGGCGCGCAGGCTTGAGCCTGTTTCCGTCAGCTCTACTATCGCATCCACAAGCCCGGCCGCAACCTTTACCTCTGTCGCGCCCCAGCTGAATTCGACTTCTGCCGTTACGTTATTTTTCTTAAGGTACTTTTTTGTGACGTTGACAAGTTCGGTCGCTATGCGCTTGCCTTCAAGGTCTTTCACTGTTTTTATTTTTGCGCCGTCAGGCACCGCGAGCACCCACCGCACAGGCGCCATCTTTTTTTTGGCATACACAAGTTCAGCCGCCCGCACTACATCTGATGAATTCTCATCCACCCAGTCATTGCCTGTTATGCCGCAATCAAGCGCGCCGTCTGCCACATAACGCGACATCTCCTGCGCCCTTAAAAGCACGCATTCGATATCAGAGTCATCTATGCTCGGAAAATACGACCTCTCATTGACAGAAACGTTATATCCGGCCTTATTAAACATTCTGAATGTCGATTCCTGTAAACTGCCCTTTGGCAGCCCTAATTTTAACTTCATCCTATTCCCCTTTCTATCCCTTATCAACCCTTCTTCACCCTGCTTATAATAGCGTATATTCTACTATCTTTACTATATATTGTCAAATTCTTCTTGCATTAATTTACTGTTATGTATATAATTACAGAATGCTTAAATCAATGCGCAAAAATATGAAAGCGGTTATGTGGATTCTTCTGGCGACCTTTGTCCTTTGGGGCGGGTCAAGCGCTATATTTTCATCACGCTCAAAAAACGCCAGTTACGCCGGGATCGTCTTCGCAAAGAAGGTCGGCTGGAAAGAATACGACCAGAATTACAACGCTGTCTTAAATCAAGCGAAGCTTATGTACGGCGAAAAATTTACCCGGATCCAGGAGTACATTAATATGGAGCAGGAAGCATGGATGAGGGTAGTCCTGATGCGCGAGGCAGCCAAAAAACACATAGGCGTATCTGACGACGAGGTTATAACCGCCATATGCAATATGTCGATATTTCATGATTCCAGCGGCAAATTTGTGCCGGAGATTTACGGCCGCGTTGTGTCGTATTTTCTCAAAGTTCAGCCGAGAGAATTTGAGGAAGAGGTCAAGGGGTCGCTTGCCATCACAAAATTAAAAGATATAGTGATAAAAAATGTGGCTGTGTCCGATGACGAATTAAAACAGGCGTACAAAGAAAAGAATGAGAAGATAAACGCGGATTATACCCTGGTCAACGCGAATGATTTCAAACAACTGATTTCTGTAAGCGATGAAAAGGTCAAGCAATTTTACCAGGCCCACTCCCAGGAATTCAGGACGCCTGCGAAGATAAATATCGAATACCTTGCCTTTGAATACGGCAAATATAAAACAAAAGATGAAGCGGAGAACGCGGCAAGCGATGTCTCATACGAAATAGGCAGGCAAAAACAGCCTAACCTTGACGCTGCCGCGAAAAAATTCAATTTAGCAATAAAAGAAACCGGCTATTTTTCTATGGGCGAACAAATGCCCGGTATCGGCCAGGCCGTTGCGGTTATGCAGGAGGCGCTCAAGCTGGAGCCGGGCCAGATAACGAACCCGATAAAAACAGACACAGGCCGCTACATTATAAAACTTAAGGATAAAAAAGAACCGCGCTTACAGACTCTTGATGAAGCGCGGCAGGATATTAAAGATATTTTAACAGAAGATGAGGCCACGAATCTTGCCCGGAAAAAGGCAAATGAATTATTTACCGCTATTAAACAAAATGTTGACGCGGGTGGAAAATTTAAAGATACGTGCGCAGAACTAAAATTAACGGTGAAATCAACCGGTGACTTCACAAGGCAGGGCCAGATACCAGATATAGGCAGGACTGAAGATTTCGCGAAGCTGGCGTTTGCTGCAGACGCCGGAAAACTTGCAGGTGTGGCAAAGGTAAACCATGGCGCAGCGATAATTTTTGTTGCGGCGAAGACCGGGATTGACGAGGAAAAATTCAAGAAAGACAAAGATACGTTTAAGAAAACCGCGCTTGAGGAAAAGCAGGCAAAATATTTTGAGGACTGGTTCACCAAATTACGGCTAAGCGCTAACGTCAAAGTCGCCGGAACGCCGAAAAATAAACCCGCCGCAGCCCAAAACGGCTCCGCGCAGATGCCTGTCGACGATTTCTAAAAATACAGGGGTGCGGCATGCCGCACCCCTACGTCCCCTTATTATCCCATATCTTCCCTTATAAACCCTTATCACCCCTTATTGATTTTCTCTTACTGTTACTTATTTTCTTCAAGTACTTTTCAAAATCAATAGCGCGGCTTTCCTGAGAACATAATGTTTTCAGATCCAACAAATCTTCCCCATTCTCTTCTTTTACCAATTTCTCCTTCAAAGCATTCTCCACATATTATCGATTACGACATTTCATGGTTTCCATTATCGCCGAAAATGGATGACTTATCAACAAAATTCTTTGCGAAAACGGTTATCTGGCAGCTCAAAAATTTTACAATTGCGGCCATCGCAGGCCTGGTGTCTCGCTCACTTCGTTCGCTGTGACACCAGGCCATTGTGGCCGCTTCAGCTAAAGATTAATACCAGTGGAAAATTTTTGAGCCACACGACAAAACACCCCCGCGGTGAAGTGAGCAAATCAGAGCCTGTAACACCGCGGGGGTGTGAAACGGTAGGTGAAAATACAACCGCCACGGCTGCAGATTACGCGGACCAAATTGCTTCTTTTCTCGCTTCTGGCTCTGTTATATCTGTAATATCTTTTACCTTTTGTTCATCTCCTGCAAGATTTGTTATTAAAAAGCTCCTTAACGCTTCATTGTCTCTTATATCCAGTATAACCCTGTCCGCTTTTTTGGCCTTAGCTAAAATCTGATTCATTCCGTCATTTAATGAAGGCTCTGTGTCTTGCGGCAAATCCAATGGTATTATTTCTGCTTCGCTTAAATCTTCTTTTTCTCTTATAGTATTTGCGATATCTTCGCTAGACGCGGGTACATTAGTAATTACTGCTACTGATAATTTAACATGCTGCGCCGCGGCCCTCGCGGAGTTTACCCTGAGGCCTGCCGAAGGGTTCGCTACGCCGGCTGCGGCCGCGCCGATCGCAGCAGCGCCTGCAGGCTGCATAGCTGCCTCTGCGGCCTTCAGCTGCATCGGGCTTCCGGCTCTGGCCTCGACAGGTTCGCTCTCGCCTCTTTTAATAATCTCTCGTAGAAGATTTTCAATTTTTTGAAATGCTGCTTCGTCAAAAAAAGTTGGCATGGTAAAATAAAGCTGCGATACCGCATCTAAATAAAAATTGAACTCCTCAACTGTCAGGTCTCGAGCCGGGATAAACTTCTTATTCATCTTAAGCTCCCAGCATTTCTTGTATAGGCTGAAAAGGTGATGTCTATCTATTCTTTCAAAAAAGGCGCTTCTTGCGGCCTCATCCATATCCACTATCATAAGAAGAAGACTGTCGTGCCCCATGGATAAAAGATATACCAGATATTCTCTGGTGTTAAGCGGGATACTCTTTCTATCAAACTGTTCAAAATTTTCCAAGTCAGCTGTGGTAACACCTTGCTCGACAAGCATACGCTCTATTTTGGCCTTTTTGCCTGAAAACCTAAAACCAGTAGCTTCTATGCGTTTAAATATACTTTCAAATTCGCCGCCGGCTGCGTTTGCCGCAGGAAGTATCACTTCAAAAACCGCTCCGGTGCCTTCGTCGCCGGATTTGTTCCATGCCCTGACATTTCCGCCAGATGCGCGCCATACCTCATTAAGCCCAAGGCCTGTGCCGCGAAGCCGTTCCGTAAAATCAAGGTCGAAGCATCTTTGTCTATTCGTAACAGGGTTTATCTCAACGCCTTTGGTAAACATACCGCTGCCGTTGTCTTCAGCTGTTATTAAAACCATTCCATCGCCGCGCGGCTTAATAGTAAGTTCAACTTTTGGGCGTTCACCTGGTATTTCCGAGCCTTGGCTCTCCATAAACTTTCGGTTTGACCAGTATTTGGCGTTTGTAGCGAGATCTGAAATTATATTACCAAGCCATATCCTGTCTATCGTTACAGCCACATCGCCCTCGACCTTTACTTCAACGCCGTTCAGCGGCGCTGCGAATTTTTTATCTTCTTCAATAAATTTTTTGATATCTATCGTTTCAGGCGCGCCCTTGCCGCCTCTGGCAAAATCAGCCCTGTTTTTTAAAATGCTTATCAATACATCTATGCCATAGTTTAGCCTATCTTTAGACGTCCTCACAGACTCTGTATCGGATATTTCTAAATTGGCTAGTTCTGCTTTCAATCTGTTCACATCATCTATGGCTGCATCAATTTGGTTTGCCGCAGAATCAGGCCGTATAAGTATCTCTGCAATTATCTCTGAACGAGGCTGCTCTGTCAGTTTCTGAAGCATTTCAACAATATCATCAGAATGTATGCGCAGAGTTTTTTCTGCTTCATTAGGCGCGCGGCCCAGGCTATCTTCATCTGCAATTAATTCTGCGTAGGCTTTAACGCTACTTATTAGGCCTCTTATATCAGCAAAAGGCTCGCCTGAATGAACCATTGATTTTATTGCGATGATGCCTCTTTCTACCACATCCCTTGCCTCTTGAAATTCAGATCCAAGGCCTAATTTTTCAATGGTTTCGTATGCATTAGCGATATTGCCGCGCTCAAAAAACATTTTAAATAATATATTTTTTAATAGCTTAACTTTTAATTTTTTGCCTGAATTTAAAACAGCGCTCAAACCGTCAATGTCGCCTGACTTCACCATCTCTCTTATCTTTGCGCCGTTACCGTTTGCCCGCGCATCGGCCTTGGATACAGGCGAACCCGTGGGCCTTGTCGGCAATGTTGGCGGCCTTCTTTTTGGCGGCTTAATTGCAGGATGCGTTACTTTATAAAAAACCCCGTACAAAAGCAATGCCAGTACGCTCCATCTCATTATCTTAGAAAAAGCTGACGGCTTTTCAGGCAGCTTCTGACCAGGCGTTTGTGCTGTTGTTGCGGTTGGCGCAAGCTTTTGGCCATATAAGTTCAGAATATGGCTAATCTTTTCGCCTGGATCCCCTGGAAACAAATATTGGCCGATATTATTTCTTTCTGCCGGAGTGGCGTTTACATTTACGTATTGTTCCAACTCTAGCCATTGCGCCGCCTTCGGCTGCTTGGACGCGTGGTGCAGGCCATCAACCAAAAGTAACAACATTTCGTCCCCTGTTGATGAGTGCGCGGTCCCTACCACACCGATGCCTGCTGTATTTGTAAACCGGTTAAGTATATCGCTAAGGCTTGTTACAGCGCTGCGGCAGGAATTAAGGACAATGAGCTTAAAGGGGTAATTGCCTCTTTCATTTGAGGATTGCTGCGCAGGCAAGGCCTCTTCGCCGGCGAAAAACCCGCGCTCCTCTCCTGCGTGGCAGCGCGACATCACTACATTCACCTTGGGGTCAGCCATTTCTTCGTCGATGTTAAACCTTCCCCTTACCTTGATGCAGGTTATCTGGGCAAATTCATTTTCAAGCACTGTCCGGCTTTCATCGTTACTTTTTTCCGTATAGCCGTGCGCTTTGATAGATGCCACTGTAAGCGGATATGAATTTTCAGCTGCGTCGGAATCCGCGAAAAACACATGCACTACTAATTTTCCGCCCGCAGGCCTTATAAGATGTTCCGGTATGCTGACACCGGTAAGCGCACCCTGCGGTATGCCGCTTTGCTTTACCATGCGGTCTATTGCCGGCTTTTGGGCCTGGCTAAAATAAGGCCTGTTTAAGCCGATGACTGCGGTTAAAAAATACCGCCTGAACGACTCAGTATTGCCGTCAGTATTATCACAAATCTCTATGAGATGCTGCGCCAGGTATAACTTGCGGCTTCTGTCAAAATTATTTGAAGGGTCAATTGATTTCTGCACAAACAACGTCAAAAGGCTTGCCCTTGCCCTCAATGAGTCTTCCGGCAAAGAAGAATATAGATAATCAGTAACCTTCCTGATTATATCGTTATTAACCAGTATATCGTTAAGAAACCCGAAATTTGCCACAGAAAACATGAAGTTTTCATAAACAACTTTATTTTTATCAAGGCTATCTACGTAATCGACAAATGCCTGGCTTGCGGCTGCCTTTAACAGGCGCGGGAATATCATATCAGCCAACGCCCTGAAATTTTCATCAGATGCAAACGCCATATATAGCATATAGGGGTCTTGCGATATAATGCTTTTGTCGAGCATGCTTTTTAAAGCAGGCCCGTCGACACCCTGGCCTAAATGCGCCATCCGCATATATATAACCTCCTCATTGACGAGGAGCTGAATCTCCTCTAGGGCCATAGGCACGCCTGCCCTTGCAGTTTCTAACAGGTCTTTTAACGCATGCGGATTTTGCAATGCTGTAAGATTAGCAAGCATGCTTATTGCCTTTTGGTTGCCTTTCAGGGCTTCAGTTTTTAGCGGCGCTGTATTGATAAGGCGCAAATTCATGGCGCGCGCCGTACTATCATGATTAGCAAACCTTAACGCGACGTCAATGGCATTCATATCTGCCTGCTGCGCAAATTGCTCGATTAATTGCAAGGCCTTTGCGTTGCCTGCTATAACAAGGCATTCCAATGCATTTATGCTTGCTGCTTTAGGATTCTGCTGTAATTTCTGGCTGATGGTCAAATATTTGAGCGCCTTTCGGGCTTCGGCGTTATTATTTTTAGCGAGCTCCCACAATGCCTTAATAGCTGTAATCTCACCCTGCCTCGCCTTGGCGTAAAGCGCCCTGATATTAACGGCTTTGACAGCGCCTGATGCGCCCTGATAGCCTCCAAAATTAAGCACACCCAAAGTAAATGGCGCATCGTAATCGCCGCCCGAGGCAAGCCTGACGAGCCTGCCGATATCAATTTGTAAATCCTTGACTGCTTCACTGGTTATTCCGTTCAAAGACAATCTCTCTGCTATATAAATAGCCCGCGGATCGCCGCTGTTTGCCTCCTGCTTCAGGCGCTGTATGTCAAAACCTGCAAGCGCAGATCTCACCGCAATACCTATTTCCTCACTAGCGCCTTCCATGCCCATCAACGCCTCAAAGGCCTCAATATCCAATTGATGAGCATGCGCTATAATTTTTTGCAGCGCGCTATTGTCAAACGATGCGCGGCTGGTTAATTCATAAATATCATCCTGTGCCGAAACCTCTGCTGTTTTCCGGACTTTTGGATCAGAACCGGCAACAGCAGGCCCTGATACCGTAGTTTGATTAGCCCCGGGAGAATAATCCTTTGGCCTGGCAAACCATGAATGAAGCGAAGATCCGACTGCCATTAAGCCGGCTAAGACTAAAGCCCTGCGTTTTATTATCTGCGCCTTTGTCGGCAGCCGAGCGCCTGTTGCAGGGGCTTCGATTTCAGGAGGTTTGGCAGAAGGATTAAGCTCTTCGCCCAGCGCCTTGGCAACGGTTTTGGCTTGCGGGCCGTTTACCTGCCTTAACTTTGATGCCGGCTCTAGTGCATAGCCCAGGCCGCAGTTGGTAACCACAAAGGCTGCCACTGTTATTATGGCTATAGTCTTAATTATGCGTTTTTTTGATGTAACCATATGATTTACCTTGACTTATGTTGTTTTTTACGCATTATTATGTTCTTATCTCTACTATATATAACAATTAAAAAGGTCAAATATTCCCAACTTTTTAAAACTTTTTATCTACTCCATATCATATTGTGGTACAATGGTTTATGTTTATATTACTATTAAGTTATAGTGTGATTTATTGCTTATGGTTTTTAAGTAGGTGGGATAGTTCACTCATAAACTGATTTACGTCCTTAAATTCTCTGTAAACCGATGCGAACCTGACGTAGGCGACATCATCTATTATCTGAAGCTGTTTCATTACCACCTCGCCTATTTCTTTTGTAGGAATCTCTTTTTCGTATCTGTTTTCAAGCGTGCGCTCAACGTCGTCAACTATCTGCTGCATCTTTTCCATTGACACAGGCCGCTTTTCACACGCCTTGATAAGGCCTGACAAAAGTTTATTTTTGTCAAATGGCTGGCGCCTGCCGTCTTTTTTCAAAACCATTACCTGGGATTTTTCAACATGCTCATATGTCGTAAACCTGCGCTCGCATTTCAGGCACTCGCGCCTGCGCCTTATGGCGTCGCCTTCAGGATTTGTCCTTGAATCAACTACCTTGTCTTCTGAATTTGCGCAAAAAGGGCATTTCATAGTTAAAATCCCAAATCCAAATGACAAAATCCAAATGAATATTTTAAATCCAAATAACTTAATGCTTGGGATTTTGAAGATTGATTTGAAATTTGGATTTTGAAATTTGTCATTTTAGTCTTCTTACTTTTACCCCTGCCTGTTTCAGGAAATCTCTTGCCATCTCATCAGGATAATCGCCTCCGATAATAATCTCTTTTATCCCCGCGTTTATGATCATTTTCGCGCAGATTATACACGGTTGATTAGTCAGATATAATACACTGCCCTTTAGCGGGGTACCGTGTACCGCTGCCTGTATTATAGCGTTTTGCTCGGCGTGTAAAGCCCTGCAGAGCTCATGGCGCTGGCCTGACGGAACACCTAATTTTTCCCGTAGGCAGCCTATATCAAGGCAATGTTCCAAGCCGCTCGGCGCGCCGTTATAACCTGTGGCGAGAATTTTTTTATCTTTCACAAGCACCGCGCCTATGCTGCGCCGCAGGCATGTCGAGCGTTTTGCGACAAGATGCGCCATCTCTAAAAAATACTCATCCCACGACGGCCTACTTTTTACTTTTTCCTTTTTACTTTTTACTTTCATTCTCTCATGTCCTCTATTCTGTTTTTATACAGCGGGAATTTCGCGATGAGTTTTGAAACATCTCTGCGCACTTTGGTTGCTTTCTTTTTATCGTTGATATCACTTAAGACATCGTCGATAAATCCGGCAATAACCCCCATATCCTCCTCTTTCATGCCGCGGGTCGTAACAGCAGGCGTGCCAAGCCGTATGCCGCTTGTGATAAAAGGAGATTTATCGTCAAACGGTATGAGATTTTTATTTACGGTTATCCTTGCCAGGTCAAGCGCCTCTGCTGCCTCTTTTCCGGTAACATTTTTATTGGTAAGGTCAACCAGTATAAGATGCGTATCTGTGCCGCCTGCCACTATCCTGTATCCGCGGCCTGACAAGGCCTCTGAAAGGACCTTCGCATTTTTTACCACCTGCTGCTGGTATTTTTTAAATTCCGGGCTAAGCGCCTCTTTTAAGGCTACTGCCTTTGCCGCTATTACGTGCATAAGAGGCCCGCCCTGTATACCGGGAAACATTATGCTGTCTATTTTCTTGGCGAATTCCTGTTTGCACAAAACCATGCCGCCCCTGGGGCCGCGCAATGTCTTATGATTTGTAGTTGTCACAATGTCCGCGTAAGGCACCGGGCTCTGGTGAAGCCCTGCTGCGACAAGACCGGCTATGTGCGCCATGTCCACAAAAAGATACGCGCCTACCTCGTCGCATATTGCCCTGAATTTCGCGAAATCCAATGCCCTCGGATACGCCGAGGCACCTGCTAAAATCATCTGCGGCCGGTATTTCTTTGCCAGCTCCAGGAGTTCGTCATAATCTATCTGCTCATTTTTCCTGGAAAGCCCGTAAGGAACAATCTTATAAAACATCCCTGAAAAATTATGCGTGTGCCCGTGCGTAAGATGCCCGCCGCATGCCAGGTCAAGCGCCATAACGGTGTCGCCCGGCTTAAGCAGCGCGAAATACACAGCCATATTTGCCTGCGAGCCGGAATGCGGCTGGACATTGACGTGCTCTGCCTTAAACAGTTTTTTCGCGCGCTCTACTGCCAGCTCTTCGGCCACGTCTATGTATTTGCAGCCGCCGTACCACCTTCTTGCGGGATACCCCTCTGCGTATTTATTGGTGAGCACCGAGCCTTGTGCAGCCAACACTGCTTCGCTTACAAAATTTTCACTGGCTATAAGCTCTATGGTTTCTTCCTGGCGTATTGTTTCATCTTTTATGGCCCTGAATATTTCAGGGTCTTCCTTGCGCAAATAATTCATGATAACCTCTCCATCTGATCTGTGCGCCTTTTATGCCTTCCTGCTTCAAATTCTGTCTTAAGCCATGTATTTAAAATATTTCTTGCGGCCAGAAAGTGAGTCCTGTTCGCGGATAAACACAGAACATTCGCATTATTGTGCTGCCTTGAAGTCTTCGCGTCAATTGTGTCGCGGCACAGCGCCGCGCGGATGCCTTTTATCTTATTCGCTGCCATAGACATCCCTATGCCGCTTTTACAAATTAAAACGCCTTTGTCGAATTCTTTGCCCGCTACCGCCCTGGCAACCTTGGCCGCAACTAAAGGATAGTCGCATGAATCCTCTGAATGCGTACCCATGTCAGCCACCAGATACCCTCTTGACTCAAGAAATTTTATCAGTTTTTGCTTAAGTATAAAACCGCCGTGGTCTGCGCCTATTGCTATCTTCATAACGCTCCTCTATACTTTTAACTTTTGACTTTTAACTTTTGACTTTCTCAAACCCATCCGTTTTTTCTAATCCAGCTGACTAAGTCCTTAAGCCCTTCCCTGATTAAATCCAAAGACCTCTCATAAACCTCCAAAGGCCTGCCTATGGGATCCGGAATTTCCGGTTCTACAATTTCGTCCGGCGCTTTCAGGAATTCTCTTAAAAGATGAACTTTGTTTTTTACGGAAGGCGCCATTCCCAATACCCTGTATTTATGAAATCGCTCCATAACTATTATAAGATCGGATTTTTCCAGCAATTCCTCTGTAACCTGCATGCTTCTATGCTTCGCAGCGTCTATGCCCTCTCTCTGGAGAACCTCCAAAGTGTAGTCTGAAGCGCGCATGCCGGTTATAGTATCGACCCCGGCGGAAATAATTTTTATTTTTTCGGCGTCCGCACCGAGCATTTTTCTGAATAATTCGGCTGCCATCACGCTTCGGCATGAATTTCCTGTACATACAAACAATATTGTTTTCATATTTAGATTTTACCTATTAGTTTTTCTATTTCTTTTTTACTAATGCTGCCTTTTCTTAAAATCCTGCGCGGCGTCTCGGTCATATCAAGCACTGTTGACGAAATGCCTACCCGCGTCTTTCCTGAATCTACTATAATATCCACAAGGCCGCTTAAGCTGCCAAATGCCTCTTCAGCGCTTGTTGCCGGTTTTTCGTCCTTAAAGTTTGCGCTTGGCGCGACTATTTTTGCTTTTGCGGTTTTTAATAACGCTAGCGCTGCCGCGTGGGCCGGCATCCGCACGCCGATACTTTTGCCTGCCCTTGCATGGGGGCCTGACTTTGTCGGCAAAACAAGCGTTAACGGCCCTGGCCAAAACCTTTCTATAATCTTTTTTGCGTTTTTATCAATAACGCAGTTTAATCTTTTTAAATCGCTCTTTGCCGCTATATGATAACTAAACGGGGTTTTTTGCCGCTCTTTTAATTTTCGCAGGCGCGCTACTGTCTTTTTATTCTCTGAATTCGCGCCGATGCCGTAAACCGTTTCCGTCGGAAAAACCACCAACTTGCCGTTTTTTAAAGCCTGCGCGGCGTATTTTATCTTGTCAGGTTCGGGATGCAGAGGATTTATGCGTATAATTTCCGTCGTCATTTTTTCAAAACAGCTTGCGCCATATTTTTTTTATATGCGCTTAATTTTTTTGCAAACGTTCTGTCCTCAACAGCCAAAATTTGTATTGCCAATAATGCCGCGTTTTTTGCGCCTGCCTTGCCTATTGCCATGCACGCGACAGGAATACCTGCCGGCATCTGCACGGTTGACAAAAGAGAATCTATGCCTTTCAAACTTTTTGTCTCAATAGGCACACCTATGACAGGCAGGGCCGTATGCGCGGCAATCACGCCTGCCAGAGCAGCTGCCCCGCCTGCGCCGGCAATAATTACCTTTACCCCGTTTGCGCGGGCATCTTCAGAAAACCTGGCGACTTCCTTCGGCGTGCGGTGAGCTGACAAAACCTTGATTTCGTATTCTGCGCCGAACTCTTTCAGCACATTGGCAGACTCATTCATCGTTTCCAGATCCGACTGGCTTCCCATTATAATGGCGATTTGCGGTTTTGACATTATCCCCCCCTATTGTAGGGAACAGGCATGCCTGTTCCCTACTTCAACGCCCTGTAACCTATATCTTTTCTATAATGCATGCCTTCAAATTTTATCATTTCCACAGACTCATAAACATTATCAAATGCCTGGCGGATTGTTTCGCCCAAACTGACAACGTCCAGCACCCTGCCGCCGGCTGTTTCATAAATAGTTGCCTGCCCGCCGCAGCCACGCCCACCATTTACACAGGAGCTGCGTAGGCGGGTGCCTGCATGAAAAACATATGTTTCAGGCGCGCCTTTAAAGATAGAATTCTCCAATCCTGAAATTTCAATACCTTTTTTGTAATCGCCAGGATATCCTCCTGATGCCAAAACTACACAAATAGCGGCTTTATTTTTCCATTCCAATTTCATCCCGCCCAATTTACCTGCCATACTGGCTAAACATAAATCAACCAAATCCGTATCAAGCCGAGGCAGGGTTACCTGCGTTTCCGGGTCGCCGAATCTGACGTTAAATTCCAATACCTTTGGCCCGTATTTTGTTATCATGACGCCTGCGTATAAAACGCCTTTATAAAATTTACCTTCTTTGGCAAGGCCGCCTATCAGGGGATTTATTATTTCTTCCATTATTCTATCGTGCATCTTTTTATCTACAACAGGCGCAGGTGAATACGCGCCCATGCCGCCTGTGTTGGGGCCTTTATCGTTGTCGAACGCCCTTTTATGATCCTGGCTTGAAGCAAGCGCCGCGATATTTTTACCGTCACAGACAACTAAAAACGACGCCTCCTCGCCTTTGAGGCACTCTTCGATAATAATCCTGTCTCCTGCGGCGCCAAAGATACGTTTAACCATAATGTCATCTATCGCGCCGAGCGCCTCTTTTTCTGTTTTACAGATTACAACGCCTTTACCCGCTGCGAGCCCGTCGGCTTTAACGACTAAAGGATATGTAGGGAACAGGCATGCCCGTTCCCTACATAACGCATAATCTTTCGCTTTTTCAGCATCCTTAAAAATTTTATAATCCGCTGTAGGTATGCCGAATTTCGTCATTGTTTCTTTGGCATAAACCTTGCTTGCCTCTAATCTCGCGAGTTCTTTTGTCGGGCCGAAAATATTCAAACCGCTGTTTGTAAATTCGTCTACAATCCCTGCTGCCAAAGGCACTTCAGGCCCGACAACCGTCAAATCTATATTATTTTTTTTCGCGAAATCAAAAAGGCCTTTTATGTCTTCAGGTTTTATATCTACACATTCCGCGTCTTTCGCTATGCCGCCGTTTCCCGGAGCGCAATAAATCTTATCCGCTTTGGGCGACTGCTTTAATTTCCAAACAAGCGCGTGCTCTCTGCCGCCTGAACCGATTACCAGAACCTTCATACGATTTCTACCCGTTTATTTCCTTTTGTAACCTCGCCTATGGCCCAGGCGTTTAACCCCTGCCTTAGCAAATCCTTTTTTATTTTCTCCGCCGAACCTGCGCTGACAACCAAGACCATACCGATACCCATATTAAAAGTGTGGTACATCTCTTCTTTTGGGACGTTCCCGTTTTTCTGTATAAGCTTAAAAATCGCAGGCAAAGGCCAAGTGTCTGTGTATACGCGTATGCCCAGGCCTTTCGGTATTATGCGCGGGATCTTGTCGTAAAACGCGCCGCCTGTGACGTGGGCGATTCCTTTAATCTGGTTCTCGACTCGGCAAAAATTACTCTTCGAGCGCAGTCGAGAAGAGTAATTTTTACCTCGCTCGAACAGTAACGAAAGTATTGGTTTTACGTAAATTCGCGTCGGTCTTAGCAATTCGTTTGCGTATTTTTTAAGCTCTTTTTCTGAAAAAACCTTGCGCACTAAAGAAAATCCGTTAGAATGAAGCCCGCTTGACTCTATGCCTATCAATACATCGCCTGCCTTTATCTTTGAGCCGTCGATAATATTAGATTTGTCAACTGCGCCTGCGCAGAAACCTGCCAAATCATATTCGCCTTTTTTATAAAATCCCGGCATCTCGGCTGTCTCGCCGCCTATAAGGCCGCAGCCTGCCTGCCGGCAGCCCTCTCTTATGCCCTTTACCACATCAACTAAAACATTTTTCTCTAGTTTGCCTGTCGCGATATAATCCAGGAAAAACAGCGGCCGGGCGCCTGTGCACAAAATATCATTTACGTTCATCCCGACCAGGTCTATCCCGACTGTATTATGTTTGTTTACTAAAAACGCTATTTTCAGCTTGGTGCCGACTCCATCTGTCGATGAGACGAGGTACGGATCTTTGTATTTTCTGGCGTCAAATTTAAACATGCCTCCGAAGCCGCCTATGCCTTTTGTCAGAGGTTTTATCGCAGCCACAAAACTGTCGGCCTCTTTAATATCTACGCCTGATTTTTTATAGGTTAGTTTTCGCATATTCTATCGCATTCCTGAATATCTGCAACCCGCCGCCTTCATGCGCTCTTCGCGGATGCTGTTCCCACGAAACATGCCTTTCCGGATGCGGCATGAGGCCAAATACCCTGCCTGTCGGATCGCATATACCTGCTATATCATCAACAGAGCCATTGGGATTATTAACATATTGTAGCACAACCTGGTTATTTTCCCAAAGTTTTTTAAGAAGTTCTTTGTCTTCGGGGATAAATTTACCCTCGCCGTGCGCTATCGGCAGATATATGTTTTCAGGCAGGCCTTTTGTCCAAACGCAGTTTTGCGCTTTTAGCTTTGCGCTTTGCGTTTTCAAATATACCCAGCGGTCTTCGAATTTTGCCGAATCATTATAAGTCAGGGTCGATTCTATCTTGCCGGATTTTTCTACGGCCGGCAAAAGGCCTGCCTTCACCAATACCTGAAATCCGTTGCAGATTCCTATGATTAATTTTCCGGCCTTGATAAACTTATCCGCGTCCTTGTGCAGCTTAAATCTCAATTCATTGGCCAGGATTTTGCCGCTCGCTATATCGTCGCCGTAAGAAAATCCGCCCGGTATAGCCATAATCTGGTATGCGGACATCTTTTTTCTTCCGGAAATAAATTCATTTATATGCACGAATTCCGCTGCGGCGCCTGCTAATTCAAACGCAAACGCCGTTTCCTTATCGCAATTCGTTCCTGCTGTGCGCAGTATTAATGCTTTCGGTTTTTTCATTTTACCACCGTAGAGGGGCCTGCCAGGCTTCTTTTAAATCATTTATGTCAGCGTCTACAACACGCTTGCCGTCTAATCCATATACTACAAAATATTTGCTGTCATTGGTCTTTCCTATGAACGATACAGGCAATCCGCTCATCATTGCTTCAAATCTTTTTTGGTCTTTGGGCTCAACTTCGGCCAAGAATCTTGTATTCGATTCCGAAAATAAAATAAAGTCGTCTCTTTTTTGGCTGCCTTTATACCGCGTTTTTCGCAAATCTATTTCCATGCCAAGCGAGCCGCTGAAAGCCATCTCCGCTGCCGCGACGCCTAATCCGCCTTCCGAACAATCATGGCATGCCTTGATTGTCCCTGCCCTGTTTGCCGAAGAGAGCCGGTCCATAATCTTTTTCGCTGTTTTAAAATTCACTTTCGGTACGTTATTGCCAACCAGGCCCCTGCTTAACAGATATTGCGAGCCGCCAAGCTCGCCGGAAGTTTCTCCGACAAGATAAATAAGATCGCCGTTGTTTTTTGCGTACATTGTGACTGCTGTTTTTGTGTCGTCCATGACTGCCATTGCGGAAATCAAAATCGTGCCGGGTATGGCTATTGATTTTCCGTGAACCGAATATTCATTGTTTAAACTGTCCTTGCCGGAAATAAAAGGCGCGCCAAAAGCCATGGCTGCGTCATAGCAGCCGTAAGAACACCTTACCAGGCTGCCAAGCCTGTCAGGCTTGTCGGTATTGCCCCAGCAGAAATTATCCAGTATCGCGACCTCTTTTAAATCGCCGCCGCAGGCAATCACCTGCCTTAACGCTTCGTCTATGCACGACGCAGCCATCCAATAAGGGTCTATAAAACCGTACCTGGGATTAATTCCATTTGTTATTATCAAACCTTTTTTAGAATCTAGAACCGGTTTTACGATACAGCCATCACTCGGGCCGTCGTTATTTACCCCGGTCAAAGGCTTCAACACGCTTGAGCCCTGCACTTCATGGTCGTATTGCCTTACGATCCATTCCTTGCTTGCGACATTCGGATTTGATAAAATTTTCTTAAGCGGCTCTGTCAGATTTTCCGGACAGCTGAATGCCGGTTCTTTATGTTTTTTTGGTATCCAGACAGCCTTCCTTGCGAATTTAGGCACGCCGTTATGCAAAAATTCCATGTCAAGGCTGCAAACAGGATTGCCTTTATAATAAAGCTTTAGTTTTCTATCTTTTGTAAATTCGCCTATATTCGTCGCTTCGACGTTTTCAGACGAAAAAATCTCTAATAACCGCCTTAAATTTTTCTTCGGCACAGACAAAACCATCCTCTCCTGCGCCTCGGAAATCCAAATCTCGGTATATGAAAGCCCTGCGTATTTAAGCGGGACCTTCCCCAGGTTAACTGCCGCGCCTGTCTTTTCGCCTAATTCGCCTACAGCGCTTGAAAGTCCGCCTGCCCCGCAATCTGTTATCGCATTGTATAATTTTTCGTCGCGCGCCTTCAATATGCAGTCCAGCATCTTTTTTTCCGTTATGGCGTTTCCTATCTGCACTGCGCCGCCTGAAACCGTTTCCGATTCGTGCGTAAGCTCGCCTGACGAAAACGTAGCCCCGTGAATCCCGTCCCTGCCTGTCCTGCCGCCTGCGACAACTATCAGCTCGCCTGCGCGCACCTTTTTGAATGATTTATTCTTCGGCATAATCCCTACATTTCCGCAGTACACAAGCGGGTTGCCGACGAAACCTTCATCGAATAAAACCGCGCCGTTTGCAGTAGGTATGCCCATCCTGTTGCCGTAATCGCGCACACCCGAGACAACGCCTTTTGCTATGCGCTTCGGATGAAGCGTACCTTTAGGCAGCTTGCTCGAAGGATAATCAGGCGGGCCAAAACAGAATATATCCGTATTTAAAATAGGTTTTGCGCCAAGACCTGTGCCCATCGGGTCTCTTATTACGCCGCCGATGCCTGTGCCTGCGCCTCCGTAAGGCTCAAGCGCTGAAGGATGGTTATGTGTCTCTACTTTGAAACAGACGTTATATTTATCGTCGAATTTTATTATACCTGAATTATCCTTAAAAACTGACACGCACCACGGCTTATTTAATTCCTTCGTCGCCTTCATTATCGTAGATTTCAAAAGATTATCTATTTTTTTACTTTTTACTTTTTCCTTTTTACTTTTTACTTCCCTGTAATCTATCTTTCCACGGAACGTCTTATGCCCGCAGTGCTCTGACCATGTCTGGGCCAGCGTCTCAAGCTCCACGTCAGTAGGATTTCTTTTTATTGATTCAAAATAATCCTTTATCGCGCGCATTTCGTGTACATTAAGAAATAGCTGGCCGTCTCTGCTTATCTTAAGCAAAGCGGCATCGTCTGCGCCCAGTATATCAACGGTTACAAGATTAAATTTGTATTCGGGGAGTTTCGGAAATGGCAATTCGTCTTTTTCAACTATATGCTGGATAACCTTGTTCATCAAAACATCGCGGCGCCTGTAAATCCTTGCTGTCTTAACGCTAACCTCGGCCTTTATGCCTATATCTTTTATCGCCTTTTTTAAACTTTCTTCCCATGGGTCCATAACCCCCGGGTTGTAGGCGATTTCTACGGAAAATCCAGGCGTGCCTGACTTCTTACATATCTGGGTTATCGGATCTGTCAGGATATCTTTACATATCCTGTCAACCTCAAGATGCGACAATGCACCCTTAAGATAATATACCTGGATAAAAGCCGGGCTGGCCTTTTCCGACACAAATATTTTATAGATTTTTTCTTTCATGGTGGAAAATCTGTGGGGACACACTGCGCGCTAACCGATTACTCTTTTAAGCATTTCCTGATAGGCCTCTTCAACATTGCCCATGTCACGCCTGAACCTGTCTTTGTCCAGCTTTCTGTTTGTGCCTTTTTCCCAAAACCTGCATGTATCAGGCGAGATTTCATCGCCTAACAATATCTTTCCTTTGTGCCTGCCGAATTCGAGTTTAAAATCAACCAGGACAATGTCCCTTTTTATAAAAAAATCTTTCAGTACTTTATTTATCGTAAACGACACCTTCTCTATAAGCTTAAGCTCTTCAGGCTTTGCCAGTTTAAGCGCAAGCGCATGATAGTCATTTATCAGAGGATCGTGCAGGCTGTCATTTTTAAAGTGGTATTCGAAAACCGGGCTTTCCAGGGCTATACCCTCCTCAAGGCCGAGCAATTTAGCCATGCCGCCGGCGACTATATTTCTTATTGTAACCTCGAGCGGCACTATCTTCAGCCTTTTAACCAGCATTTCCCTATCGCTTAATTCTTTCACAAAATGCGTGGCAACGCCTTTTGACTCAAGCAGGTTGAATAATCTGGTTGAAATCTTATTGTTCACGATGCCTTTCTCTGTAATGGTGCCCCTTTTTGTGGCATCGAACGCAGTCGCGTCGTCTTTGAAATACTGGATTAAAAGGTTCGGATCGTCTGTCTCGTATACAATCTTCGCCTTTCCTTCGTAAATCTTGCCGAGCCTTTTCGGTGCTTTAGCGGATGCCATTTTATAACCCTACTGTTTTAAAAATTTTATCTACATGCTTCGTGTGGTATTTTTCGTCAAAACAACCGTTGATTTCTTTTGTAGACATATATTTTTTAAGCCCTGCGTTCTTATCCAGGGCTTTTTTAAAATCAATCCTTGATTTAAACGCTTCCAGGGTTGATGACTGCACTATTTCATAAGCCTGTTTTCTTTCAAGGCCTTTTTTAACCAACTCCAAGAGCAGCCGTTGCGAATATACCAGGCCCCTTGTGAGGGCAAGATTCTTTTTCATATTTTCCGGATAAACCGCTAGCCCCTCAATTACGCTGCTCATTTTATTCAGCATATAATCAAGTAAAATAGTTGAGTCAGGCAATATCACCCTTTCGACGCTTGAATGCGAAATATCGCGCTCATGCCATAAGGTGATATTTTCCATGGCTGCCAATGAATTGCCTCTAAGTATGCGGGCCATCCCGCATACGCGCTCGCATATTATCGGATTGCGTTTGTGCGGCATGCTGCTTGAACCCTTTTGGCCTTTATAAAACGGCTCTTCGGCCTCCTGGACCTCTGTGCGCTGCAAATGCCTGATCTCGGTCGCTATCTTTTCCAAGCCGCTTCCTATAATCGCAACAGTTGTCAAAAATTCTGCTATGCCGTCGCGTTGAATGATCTGATTAGAGATCTTCGCAGGCGAAAGCCCGAGTTTTTTACAGACATACGTTTCGGTTCCCGGGTCTATATTAGCGTATGTGCCGACAGAGCCGGAGATCTTGCCTATTGCTACGGCTGCCTTGGCAGCCTCAAGCCGCTTTATGCTGCGCACTGTGTCGTCATAAAACAGCGCTATTTTAAGCCCGAATGTTATAGGCTCCGCGTGCACGCCGTGAGAACGGCCCATCATAACCGTATATTTGTACTGCCTTGCCTTTTTTGCCAAAGCCGCTGCTAATGCCTTTAAATCAGCCAGCAAAATGTCTGCTGCCTCAACCATCTGCATAGAAAGCGCTGTATCAAGCACATCGCTTGAGGTAAGGCCCATGTGTAAAAACCTGGCGGATTTGCCCACGCGCTCGCCTATATTTTCGATAAACGCTATAACATCATGGTGCGTTTTTTTCTCTATCTCATTTATGCGGTTTATGTCAAACCCGGCTTTTTTCTTTATGGTTTCAAGGTCTTTGGACGGAATAAGGCCTTTTTTATGCATGGCCTCGCATGCGGCAATCTCTACTACGAGCATCTTCGCAAAACGGTTCTCTTCTTCCCATATCTTACCCATTTTCGGTAATGTGTATCGGCTTATCATATTTGGCTCCCTGCCTGCCGGCAGGCAGGCTTAGACGAATACTATATCATACATGGTATTTACTGTCAACCCTATGAAGATACTTCAGGGTAAACGTGTTTTGAGGCAAAAAAGGCCGGTTCCCGGATGAGAACTGGCCTTGAAGAATCTTTCGGTTTTTAAAAATTACTGTTGAGCTGGTGCTTCTGTGGCTGCGGGTGCCGCTGTTGTATTTGCCACTGCGGGCATCGGAGCTGGCGCTGCCGCTAGAGGCGCCTGTGCTGCTGGCGCTGCCTGGGCAACCGGCGCTACAGGCGCAGGCATTGTTCGTGGCGTTGCTTCTTCACCGATATCGTATCTTTCCACATATACAGAGGCAGCTAAACTAGTGCCGTCTTTTTGCGGTTTTAATGTAAGGGCGACCCAGTCCCCTGCCTTCACCTCTAGCAATGATTTGACATTCTCATAGGTGGCAGCCTTATCTATTGTATATGACTTATTTACATCTTCATCCTTTTCGTAGTCGTATTCCGTTATTGTAACAGCGCCTGCGTTGGCATCGACAGATACAACCTCGCCGTATGCCTCCTGGCCTTGTGGCGCCGGTACGGTTGCCTTTGCAGCCGGCTGGGTTTGCGCTGTTTCTTCCGCGTTAACAGCCGTGCAAGTAAACCATAACGCTACTCCTAATATTATTGCTAAAAATATAATCTTTTTCATCTATGAACCCCTCCAAATTTTACAGCGGAATACTTTTGGTATAAAATTCCTGCCTGCCGGCAGGTGTCCCGAGCCGTCCGCTATCTAGACTTGCGGCGAGGGACTACCTTAAAATCTTATCATATTTATATAGTTTCGTCAACTAAATTCAATTTTGCAAGGGTAATCTGCCTGAAGTATTGCGCAGGATGATTGTTTATGCGCCGATACGCGTATTCGACGCATCTTGCGGCTATATGTTCGATCACATCTTCCAGCGGCCCGTTTATCGCCGCCGGCCTCACACATAGCTCCGGCTGGTCGTTTACGTAATCAACCGCGACAAATTTTCTTCCCGCTGAAGCCGTCTTAACCAATGCTATTTCGCTGGAGAAAAATTCCAGCCGCGTTATCCTCGCTATCTCGGAAACGATCCTGACCAGCGGCAATAATTTATGCACGCTGAACTCTTTAAGCGTAACATGGGCATAGCGGCCGGTTTCGGTGCACCACCAGCACGGAATAACCTCGCCGAAAAGGTAATAAACGCGGAACCACGCCATTTTATCGTCAAGGATGATAGGCACCATTTTTTCCTGCAACAGGAAATTATCGCCCCTGTTAAAATTCCTGGCAGACGCTATTTCCGATATAGAGCCTGTTGTTGATTTCATTATGCCCTTCTGGCCGAAACCGGTTGCCGGTTTTATGATAAATTCCTCGCCCAAGCGCTTTTTCTCTTCGGGTGTCAGACAGAATGTATCAGGCTGCCAGTTACGTACAATTATCGTATATGGGACATTGATCCCTGACCTTGCTAGATCGTAATGAGTTATTGATTTATTGGACGCTGCCCTTGCGTAATCAGGGTCGCATACAACCAGCCCATTGGTATCTTTCACCGCGTAGCAAAACCTGGCGTAGATGTCTATCGGCTCGTTATATTCGGCTTCATTATCCAGCAAAAATTTTATGCGCAGGCGCCCCTCTTCCACGTCCTTCACCAGCGAGCGGATGTTGCCGGGTGCGGCGACAAGCATGTCCATTGAGCGCAATTTGCACTCTCTTTTAAGCCACTGGACGAACATTTCCTTTTCGCTGTTGATCCATGTCAGGGCAAAATCATATCTTTTCATTCTGCTTCGCCCTTCTCTCTGTTATAGCTGGTATGGGCTTCGCAGAAATTATATCTGTTTACGGCATTATTTAAAATGGCCATTATCAATCCTTCGTAAGTCCAATTTAATTTTCTTGTCATTATAACAATGTCCGAATATTTCGGCGATAGCCCTGGTAACGGGTTTATCTCAAGAAAATGGGCAACGCCGGATTTATCCACCCTGAAATCGACGCGCGCGACATCCCTGGCGCCGAACGCCTTAAACGCGGCCAAGGCGGTTTTTTCCAAGTCAGACCTTAAAGCGCCGCTTATTTTTGCAGGGCATTCGTAAGCAACCAGGTTTTCCCAGTCGCGTTTTACCTCTATGGAATAGAAAAAATCAGTGCCGTCTTTTATCTTCGGCGATATCCGCATTATGCCGAGTATTTGCGGTTTTTCATTGCCTAAAACCGCGACTGTAAATTCCTCACCCTGGACATACTGCTCGATTAAAACCGGCTGGTTTGGATAATTATCCAGGAGATACCTTACATAATACTCTAGATCCTCTTTATTGTTGGCCTTTGAAGACTGTTGGATGCCCTTGCTGGAGCCTTCCCACGCAGGTTTGATGAACAAGGGGTATTTTATCCTTAAAGGCATTTTTTCGACATTTTCTTTTTTATACACGACAAAATAATCAGGAGATACGATATTGTTTTGCTTTGCTATCTGTTTTGCGACAACCTTGTCAAGCGCCAAAGACAAGGTCAACGGGTCTGAACCAGTGTGCGGAATTTCAAGCATTTCAAGTATAGCCGGTATCTGGGCCTCGCGGTTTCTGCCTGTGAAACCTTCTGATATATTAAAGACGAAATCTATGTTGCCTTCAAGCAGCCTTTTCACCGCAGGCCTGCCCCAGCCGAGCCTGAAGACCGAATGGCCGTTTTTCTCTAATACGGAGGCTATTGAATCTATGGTCTCTTCCGTATCAAATTCCTCGAACGCGTCTTCTGCCAGTAGATGCTCTGGCCTGATATTTTCTATGTCCGACTTCAGATTGTAGGTTATGCCTATTTTCATATTTATTTTATATCGTTGTACCTGATAATTTTTTCTTCGAAATTTTTAAAAATTGTCCTGTTTTTGGAGCGTTTTATGATATATTCCGGCTCGATCGGCACCTTCCCGCCGCCGTCAGGAAGGTCCACCACAAAATGAGGTATCGCCATGCCTGACACCCTGCCTCTCATAGATTTTATTATATCAATGCCTTTTGAGAGCGATGTCCTGAAATGCCTGGCGCCTCTTACGATATCGCACTGGTACAGATAATACGGCCTGACGCCTGCGGTAAGAAGCAGGCGGCAAAGCTCGCTCATAGTATCTACGCTGTCATTTATGCCTTTTAATAAAACCGATTGATTGTTAACCGGTATGCCTGCCGCAAGGATTTTATCACAAGCAGACCTTGAATCTTTTGTTATCTCATTGGAATGGTTAAACTGCGTATTTACCCATATGGGCCTGTATTTTTTAAGCATAGACACTAACGCTGCGTCTATGCGCTGGGGTAAAACAACCGGCACCCTTGTCCCTATCCTTATTATCTGGACGTGTTTTATATCCCTGAATTTTTTTATTATATATTCGAGCCTGTCCGTAGAATATAAAAGCGGGTCGCCGCCTGATATTATCACATCTTTGATTCTTTTTTGCCTTGAGACGTAATACGCCATCCTGTCTATGTCAACAAGCGTGCGCATTACCCTGCCTTTTGCCCATTCCCGTTTTCTTGTGCAATGCCGGCAGTTCATGGCGCACATGTTGGAAGAATTTACCAGCACCCTGTCAGGATAGCGGTGCACAAGCCACGGCACAGGCATAAATTTATTTTCATAAAGCGGGTCTTCCTCTGCCTCTGTATCTCTTAATTCTTCGATACACGGCATGCACTGCTTTTTCAGCGGGTCATTGGGATCTTTTCTATTTATAAGAGAGAGATAATAAGGGGTGATAAAAACAGGGTATAGCTTTACAACCGGGCTTAATTGTTTGGGTGAACTTGTTATTGAGTTCCTTAACTGCCAGGCCCAGTCATTCCAGTTTTTTAAATCTAATTTTTGGGTGAGTATATGGGGGAAGATTGTATTCATGCTTTTTCTACAACGTTTGTCCCTCGTCCCGAGTAAGCCAAATGCAGAGATTAGACGGCGAGGGACTCGGGACAATTTTTACAGGTCGTGATAGCTGGTAAAAATTGGTAGCGGGGGACGGAATCGAACCGTCGGCCTTCAGGTTATGAGCCTGACGAGCTACCGCTGCTCCACCCCGCAATTTTTCAGGTATGCGTTTATCTTTTCTTCAAAGATATTAACTCTAAATTCCTTATTTTTCGGAGCGAAACTCATTTGTTCTTCCTTTGCAGACTTGAGCGTAAGGTCTATCTTGCCGTCTTTAGTAACCTGCACTACGCGTGCCGTGACCTTATCGCCTACCTTCAGGTGGTCTGCGACATCTTTGACATAATCATCCGCTATCTGCGAAATATGTATAAGCCCGCGCCGGGAGCCGGGCAGCTTGACAAACGCGCCAAAATCCGTCACCTTGATGACTTCCGCTTCGAATACTTCGCCTATGGCAGGGAGGATTATGTTTCTGTTTTTTTCTTTATGGTTGCGATGAGGCATTTATTGAATTTTATCCGTGGTTGTCTGATTTTTAAATTTTACCACAACTTCACCCTTCTTGGCAAGCCCTAAATTCTCCCTGGCCATTTTCTCTATATAAACAGGGTCTTCCTTGAGTTTTTTGTTTTCCTCTCTCAGGCGCCTGTTTTCCTGCGTCAATGACCTTAATTTCGATTCGTTTTGCGATTTTTGAATGCTTAAACCGCAGTATTTGACCGTCCCCGGCAGAAATATCGCGGCTATTATAACAGCGTACAGGGCTATTTTTTTAAACTTTTTTCCAGATAGTCGAACCATATACCGCCTTATCGCCTAATTCCTCTTCGATGCGCAGAAGTTCATTGTATTTACAAATGCGGTCGGTGCGGCAGACAGAACCGGTCTTAATCTGGCCGACGCCTGCGGCAACAGCCAGATGCGCGATGGTTGTATCCTCTGTCTCGCCTGAACGGTGCGATATGACGCACGTATATTTATTCCTTTTGGCAAGGCTTATAGCAGCAAGTGTCTCGGTAAGCGTGCCTATCTGATTTAATTTTATCAGGATGGAATTTGCCACTCCTTTTGCTATGCCCTGGTCCAGCCTTTTTATATTTGTAACGAATATATCATCGCCGACGAGC
>Ga0105164_10000332_pt1 | contig 35312 bp, 25 predicted proteins | sample VDWuncwatermetaG_FD_89674 | JGI IMG/M metagenome (GOLD analysis project Ga0105164, IMG submission 89674) | Wastewater microbial communities from Netherlands to study Microbial Dark Matter (Phase II) - VDW unchlorinated drinking water | ecosystem: Environmental > Aquatic > Freshwater > Drinking...
CCACCGCCGAAGCCTTCATCGACAGCGCCGTCACAATCATCATCGACGCCATTCGCGGCCTCGATGGCACCAGGATTGATGGCCGCATTGCCATCATTGCAGTCTGTGGCGGTGCTATACCCGTCACCATCATTATCGACCGGGCCGCCGATCGAGGTCAGCGCGAAATTATGCGTCTCGACCTCGGCAACAGACAGTGCAAAGGACTGGGATGCGGTATTGAAACCGGTCATCGACGCGGTAATCGTATAGGAATTCGGGAAGCTGTCCAGACGATACCCGCCAGTGACGTCAGTCGTGGTTATGCCGACGATCCCGCCGCCAGGAATCTCGAGGACCAATGTCGCACCAGCGACAGGGAGGCCGCTTGAGGCATTGGTCACGGTGCCATTGATCGCTCCGGTCTTGCCGAGCAAGGTCAGGTTGAAGTCCACACCAGCCATGCTGATGCTGTCCACGAAGAACGTGCGCGAATCGACCGTGTACCCTTCCAATGTCGCAGTGATCGTGTATGTCCTGTTCATGAGGAGAGGCAGGACATACTGTCCCGTGGCATTGGAGAAGGTGTCCACCAGCACCGCACCGCCTGTCTCCGCGCGGATATGCGCGCTGGGAAGCGTACCGATGATGATGCCGCCGAGGGTGCGGTTGTTGACTGTACCCGAGAGGTTAACAGTCGGCTGCGGACCGAGGATGAAATTGACCGTCCTGTCCCCAGAGATGAACCGGGCCTGCGCCTGCTCGACGAAGCCGATTGCAGAGGAATTGATTTGATAGACACCAGCGACACTCGGGATGCCAAGGGCATAATTGCCGGAAGCGTCCGTGAACGTCGTGCCCAGCGGCACGCTCGTGGCATCTGTTATCTCGACGAGCGCGCCAGCGATCGGCCCGGAACCAGAACCATTGACCTGACCGGTGAGCGTATACGCCTCAACCGAAAACACAAATGCAAGCATGATGACTAGGGTGAACAGCATCGTGACGATATTCCGTGTGGTCATGGTGATTCTCCTTCTGCTCCGCTCATGTCTCCTTCTGTTTTCAGCTCATGAATATATCATTATCGGGAATGACATTGCCCGCCTCGACGCCCGCGCCGACCGGCCCGAAGAGGAAGGCGTATCCTGGCGCATCAGCGACAAGATCATAGGTGAAGAGCACCGGAAGGCCATTGACCTGATAGAGGCCGCCGGCATTCGCCTGCAGGACCTGCACGATCTCCCGCGTGCCGGAGCGATAGACAGTGATTGTGGCGCCCGGGATAGGCGTCGGCAACAAGTCAAACACGGTTCCCTGAAGGCTGCCGGCGATGGCGTTGTTCTGGACAAGCGTATCATTATGCACATTATTGCCGCCAACGATGGTAAGGCTCGCTTCACGATGCGTCGTGTAGCCTGGTTTGAAGACGGTCATCGCGTAGTTGCCGATACCCATGTTAGAGATAGTGTAATGGCCGGACGCGTTCGTGGTCGCGCTCGCGATGAGCACGCCATCCTGCGTGAGCTCGATGGTCGCGCCATACAGCGTATTGTTCGCGTCCTCGATCCGACCGGTGAGCGTGCCTCGCGTCGGGAACGGCGTCAGGTTGACATTGAGCACTGTCGTCGAATTGACCGGCATGCTGACCGCCTGGCTATTCTGGCGATAACTGGCTGCCGAGACGACGAGCGTGTAGTCCCCAGCAGGCAGGATCATCGTGTAGTTGCCATCAGCGTCAGTCATGGTAGAGCTGATGACACCCATACCCTGCCGAAGCTGCGTGACCGCATTGGGGACCGGCAGGCCGGTGCTGTTGTCCAGCACAGTGCCGGTGATTGTCGCATTGAGATTGACCGTGAAAACGACGAGGACCGTGGCCGTATTGCCATAATTGTCCGCAGAGAAGACGGTGAGCGTATGGACGCCAGGCGTCGCATTGATCGTCGCGTTCGCACAACCAGGCAGGCTCACTCGCGCCCGGGCATCGAGCTGGAAGGCGCAGGCTACCATGTTCACGCCGCTCTCGAGATCGATAACGGTATAATTCAGGGGGACAGCGGTCGAGAGGGACACGGAACCGTCGAGCGGGCTGATGAGGCCGAGGAACGGTGGATTCGTGTCCACGATGCTGAACGCCCGTGTCTCGCTGACGCGGTTCAATGAGCCGTCGCTGCACTCGACACGCCAGGTGTGCGCAGCATAGGCGAGGCCGTTCACCGTGAACTCCACGACTGATCCGTTCGGCACGGCGCCGTTGTCCTGGTTCAGGACGCCATCAAGGTATAAAGAGCAAGACAAAGCAGGGCTGAGGTCGTCTGTCACGCTGGCATTGAAGACCACGCGCTGCGTATTGTTGATCTGCATATTGTTTGCCGGCCCAAGCAACGCGACCGTGGGCGGCGCATTCGGAACGCCAGGAGCAGGTACGATCCTAATGACGATAGCGGCCGTGCCGCGGGCGTCGAGACTGTCGATGCCCGTGAGCGTGATGACATGCGCGCCGAGGCTCAAGCTGCTGCTGTTCACGCTGCTGCCATTGCCGAAGTTGCCGTTGAGATTAGAGGTCCAGACAAGGCTATTGCCGGCAAGCGCGCCATCCTCAGGGTCATTGCCGACACCCGTGAAATTGATCTGCGCGCCATTGACGAAGACAGAACCATCTGCAGGCGCAGTGATCGTGACCACCGGTACGGCATTGATGGGAGTGCCCTGCGGCACGATCTGGACGCGGATGCCCGTCGTTGCAGAGGCGCCGAGACTATCCGTGACGGTCAAGGTGACCGTATGGTTGCCGACGGTCAGATTGGACAGGTTCAGGCTCGTGCCAGTACCAAGGACGCCATCAAGAGAAGAACTCCATGCGAGACGCGCATCTGGCAATATGCCATCCTCCGGATCGAGACCGACGCCGGTGAAGTTTATCTGCGTCCCATTAACAAACAGGGAGCCGTTAGCCGGCGCGGTGATGAACGCGGATGGCGCATTGTTGAGCGGTGTTCCCGGCGGCACGATCTGGACGATGATGCGATTGCTGCCGACGGCGCCGTCGCTATCGCGTGCGACAAGGAGGATGGTGTGATTGCCGAGGCTCAGGCTCGAGAGATTGAGGCTTCCCCCATCGCCGAGGAATCCATCGATATCTGACGACCATTCGAGGCTTGCGCCGAAGAGGGCGCCATCCTCAGGATCATTGCCCGTACCCGTAAAGTTGATCTGCGTCCCATTGATGAACATGCTATTGTTCGATGGCGCGGTGATGGCCGCGAGCGGCGGCTGATTGATCGGGACCGGCGGCGCATTGACGGTGATATTCGTGATGGTATCGCTCACCGTACCGCCGAAAAGGCAGGTCACGTCAGCGGTAAGGTCAGAGACACCGATGCCGAACGCAAGGAGAGAGATGTGGGCGACAACCGGTGTTCCCGGCGTCACGGTCGGGATGAATCCGGCTCCTAGCGGCTGGAGTACGAATGGATCGGACGCGGAGAGCGTCACATCGCAGGCGAAGACATCGCCGCCCACGGTATTTGCGGTGACGGTGACATCGATAGTATCGCCCCGCGTGAAGGCGGCATTGTCCGCCGGGTTGCTGATCGTCGCGGAGACCGAGCCTACCGTCGCTGGATTGACGACGTAGAAGATCGCGGTTTCTGTATCATTCACATTGTCCGATGTATCATTGGCCACGACTTGCACACTATAGCGGCCTTCCTGGTCCGTGAAGCCGAAGCTGGTGGAATAGATATCGCCGATTGCAGAGCCGGGGAAAGCCATGATGGTGCCGTCCGGCTTGGTGATCCTGAACAGGACCGCATCTACTCGCACGTCATCGGTCACATTCGCGGAAAGCCTGACCGGGAAGAGAAGTTCCACAGCGAACGGCGTAGCGGAGACATTCTGCACTGATGGAGCGAGAAGATCAGGCTGGATAGTGACGCGGACAGTATCAAACGATTGGAGGCCGCCGAGGCAGGTCGTCAAGATGGTGATGTTCGTCGTCCCAGGCGCGGCCGCGTGGACCTGCCAGCCGGCGCGCATGACCACGCCGCTATCGATATTACCGAGCGGCTGCGGATCAGCGCCGCCATCAAGGATAATATTGCTATTGCTGAAAAGGAGATCTGCCTGGCATGCTTGCGTGTCGCCGCCGACAACGGCGATGGTGGCGTTGACGGTGAAGGCCTGACCCATGTCCATGCTTGAGCCATCGAGAGGCAGGATGATGCGAGTCAAGGTGGTGCCGGTGCCTGGAGCTTGCGTCACATTGAACGCGGTCGAAGCGCTGGCGACCTGGCCCATAGTGTCATTCGCGGTGATGGTCACCGTGTACGTCCCGACTTCCATAGTCTGGGGGAAAGTCGCGCCGTACAGGTCAGCGGAAATCCGCGCAAGCGGAAGCATGAAGCGCTGGAATCCTGATGGACTGGTGATGAGCGCCGTGACCGTGTCCACGGCATCGTCGTCGGACACATTGGCGATGATGTCCACTGGATTGCCTTGAGGGACCTCGGGAAGGATGACCTCGATGCTGTTGATGACGGGCGGATTGTCCACGAGCAGCGTGACCAGGATATCGCCGACGACATCCCCTGCTGTACCGCTGTTCGCGAGGCTGCACGTCACGGTCGCGTTGATGTTCGAGGTGCCGCGACGGACCGCATCGATCGGGATGGTGGTCGTGACCGGCGCGTCAGCGAAGACATGGCCGATCGGGATGACAAGCGTATCCGTAGAGAGCACGGTCGCGTTCGAGAGGTTCAGGGAAAGCGTGCAATCGAAAACATCGCCATCGGTCGCGGACGTGTTGATGACAAGATCAAACGTGCTGCCGACCTGGAACGCGGAACCGTTGACCGGCGAGACGATCTCGAGCGAGACGTCGCCGAAGCGCTCGACGACATAGAAGACCGTGGTCTCTGAATCATTCACATTGCCGGCGAGATCGGTCGCGATGACGCGAGCCGTATACTGGCCAAGCTGGGTAGTATCATTCATGTCAAGCGCATACAGAGGCATCCCCGCATCAGACGCCGCGAAGCGCGCGGTGGTCATGTCCGGATAGGTGATCTCAACGATGACGCTGCTGACCGCGACATCGTCGGTGACTATGGCGGTCACACTGACCGGATCGCCGCTCAGGACAGCGACAGGAATCGCGGTCACATTGGTGACGCTTGGGGCCTGCGTGTCTGGGACAAACGCCAGACCGACGCTATCGAGGGATTGTTCTCCTGCGTCGCAGGTGGTCAAGACCGTGATATTGGTCATACCAGCCACGAGACCGGCGAACTGCCAGTCCGCTTCGACAGCGTCTCCTGAGGCGATATCGCCCAAAGGTTGGATGACGGCGCCGGAAACGAGGCTGACGAGCGTATCATCGAAAAGCGCCTCGGCTTCGCAAGCCGTCAAGTCGCCGCCATTGGCGGTGATGGTCGCGTTGAGATTGAATATGAGGTCTACAGTGAAGGTGGAGCCGTCTCCTGGCGTGATGATCTCGGTCGCGGAGTCACCGGAACCGGCCGCCTGGTTTACGGTGAAGGTGGCTGTTCCTATCGCGACATTGCCGGACGCGTCCGTCGCCGTTATCTGTACAGTATAGACGCCCGCTTCGCGCGTGTCGGCGAAGATGCCAGAATAGAATATGCCAGCTCCGACGAGCGGGATAGTGACCATACGCAATCCGCTCGGTGAAGTGATAGTCGCGGTGACGGATGCTACGCTGACATCATCGGACACGATAGCGGTGATGGTCACCGGCTCGTTCTGGTCTGCAGGGTCAGGCATGACCGTGATTCCGCCGATGACCGGCAGGACATCGTCGATACGGACATGGACAGCATGGATTGTGCTGGCTGGAGAACCGTCGCTATCGGTTACGGTCAGGGAAACATCATAATCGCCGGCTGCAGCGAAGACATGCGTCGGATTCTGTACATCACTCACCACGCTATCGCCGAAATCCCATGCCCATCCAGTGATGGGATCATACGCGGGCGTGGAGGTATCCGTAAAGGCGACATCGGTGAAACCGGCGACGACATCCATCGGCGCGTAGGTGAAGTCCGCGACCGGCATGGTGTCAAGCTCGTGGACGGACCAGGTATGGCCTGCGGAATTGGCGCCATCGCTCACGGTGGCGACGAGCGTGTGCGTCGATGGGCCGTCCGTGGCATTGTAGCGGAAGATGAGGCTCTGCTGCGCGGCAAGCCTGCCGTCGATAGTCCAGAAGAGCTGCAAGGCCGGCGGCTCATAGTCATCCACATCGAGATAGAACAGCTGACCCGCTCCTTCAAGGACATCTATCTCGCGGTCTTCAGGACTGAATCGCACGATGAACGGCGCGTCATTATCCAGGTTCGTCACATTGACCAGAAGGTCCACACTGTCGAAATTGCCGTCCGGATCCTCTGCCTGGAGCGTCACGATATCCGTCCCATAGAAGCTCGGATCGCGCGGCGTGATAGTGATGATATGGCTCGCGTCCACCAGGACATCGACATGGTCCTCATTGCTCACTATCCATAGGAGCTCATTGTCCTGATTGTCCGCGTCGGTGACATGATCGTCTAGGTCAAGGCCGTGATAGCTGCCTCCTTCCCTGAACGTGATAGGAGACAGCGCGCGGATAACCGGACCGTTGGCCGGATGCATCGGGTTGAAGACGCGGATGACATTGGCGCCGAGGGAATCTCCTGTCGGCTTGTAGAAGAATTTTATGCTGTCATTGAATTCGTGATTACGGAGCGTACATTCAAAATCTATAGTCAGAGGCCGGTAGGAACATGCTGTCGTGAACTGGCCTTGGGTCAAGGTGCAGCCGAGGCTGGAACAGCCGGGAAGCTCCGCATCAAAAAAGAAGTTGTCCGCATCGAGGCGATGCCCAAGTGCGGAGTAATTGACGACGTACAAGAGATCAGGATCGACCCGGAAGGTGGCGAACGGCCTGCCTGCCTGCGAGCCGAGGAGATGGCCGCGGCGATCGCGCACGGTCACCATGACCGGATCGATGTATTCATACGCACGGTCCGCGAAATATGGTCCTGCCTCGACGCCCGCTGTCCTGAAGATGAAGGCGTCCGCGACCGCATGCTCGACGACATTGACCGTGACAGATTCCACGATGATCTGGTTGCGGTCGTTCTTGGCCTTGACCTGATAGGTGTGCATGCCTGGCTCGCTCTCGTGGAGCGTCCAGTTCTTGGTGCAGCTGTTGCCGCTGGCGCAGACCTGCCGCCTAAAATCCTCTTGCCGATACGGCGAGACGCCGAGCGTCAGGGCGCTCATGGTATTGTCTGGATCGGATGCGGTCGCTTCGACCGTGAACGCCTGATTGAGGAGGACCGGCTGCGAGATGCGGATGCAATCGAAGCGCGGCATGGAATTGTTGACATGCTCGGCGATCTGGCACGGCGTCTCGAGAAGGGCCTGGCTGCTCGAACCGATGTCATCGCCTTGATCGCTTCCATCGCCAGACGCGGCATTGTTGATGCCTGCGCCTTCCCGATTCGTATCGGGCGGGATACCGGCCCCCCCTAGATGAGAGGCGATATCCGCGCCATTGAGTGAACGGGCAAGGCCTTCTCTCACCGATGCTGGGATCTGTGCGGCGACTGGAGTGTCCGCACGATTATCATTCGCAGGAATAGAAGGGATGTTCACCGAAGGGACGGGCACCGGTGAAGGCATTGCTGGAGCAGGGATGCTGTTTCGGGAAGGGATTTGCGCGTTCCTGTTCGCCAGCCCGAGCTGTCGGGAGAGATCTGAGAGATCTATCAGCGATGAAGGCCGTGCGGCGGGGATGGATCCGGATCGGGAACGTCGCGCCGCGTCTTGCAGCGATCGCCGGGCAGCAGGATCCAGATTGACGACGGGATCTGGCTGTTGCCCTACCTGTCGTGATTGGATCGGCTGCTGGTGCACATCGATCGGCGCTGCATAACGCGACAGGTCATAGCTCGGCGCGGCTGCCGCTACCTGCAACACCATGCTGAATAGCATGAGGAAGCTGCAAAACACCGCGAACAGTTGTTTATTGAAAATTGTCGGTTTAATATCTCGAACTTTAGTCCGACAATTTCCAATTCCAAAAACTCGCCTGTCAGATTGAGGAGTTGTAGCTGTAATACTCCGAACTTTAGTCCGGAGATAGGCTCCGAGCGGCGAGTTTTTGTTATCCATGAGCATCACGAAACGTGTTGTCTTGTTTTTATTCCATCTTCACTCAAAAGCCGGTCGTACCCAGCTCGACCATCGCGTCGACGACATTGGCTATCTCCGGGACCGGCATCGGGGAATAACGATCGTACCTAAGCCCTGCTTCTGGCGTCGGCAATGGCATGCACCCGCCGCAGGCGACAAAGAGCGCTGGATTGCCGCCATCGACGAGGATCGGATACGCGAGGAACGGCGTACCTGCTGCCGTCCTTCCGCCGACGATAGGATTGGCGGGATCGAACTGGACGCCTCTGCCGGTGTCATTCACGAAAAGCGCCTGATAGATAGCGGTAAGCTGGTCGGCTGCCCGGATAGCTCCGGCGTCATCATTCGACAGGTTCATGGCCTCGATGCCCGTCCTGCGGTATGCCTCTTGCAGCACACCAAGGAGGCTCTTTCCCCTGTTTGGGCCATCTCCCAATGTCTGCTCATCGCCTGGCGACGCGGCGCCAGCCGGACCAAAGAGGTATGAGGCGAACGCTTGTGGCGTTACGAGGACAACACCTTCCATGCCTGCGCGATAATCAGCAAGGCTTCCATAACCAGGCATGGCATTGAGCGCGGGAATCTGGTCAGGACCGAGCGGGGTCTGGAACAGGATGACCTCACCATAACCGTGACCATCATCATTGCGCACCACGCCCGTCTCGAGATAGAGGTCCTCGAGACTCTCCGGATTCAACGTGCGCGGCTCGCGTGTCGTCGGATCCTCGCCGTCGCGCACGGCACCAGCGTCATCAATAGGAGTGACGTGGTTGGCTGGTTCGCCGCCGCAACCCGCGCTGAAAGCAGCCGCTGCCGCAAGGGCGCGGACGAGATGGCTAAGGTCTGATCGGGTGCTCATGGTGATTTCCTCCGTTGATTCATTTTTTGATTCCTTTGAACGATAGTCTTCAGGATTATCGGTCTCCTGCACCGCGATTGTTGGCGGCTATATCGTAAGGACCTGATGGACGATCGCTATTGCCAGATAAGGCGACATACAGGCCGACCCCAATGCCGGTGATCGCCGCGCCAGCCACGACGCCCCAGAAAGTGGAGCTGTCGAGTAAGCTGCTGCCCTGCGCTGCTCGAGTGCTTGGGCGTTCCCCATGCGGACTTGGACGCTCAAGCGCGGCAGCGACCGGATCCACTCGCGGCATGGGCATAAGCGCATCCGTGCGGAGCATCCTGACCTCATACGTCTTGCAGAGATCGCCGACGACGCTGCCCTGCTGCACGACGGTCGAAACGACCATGGTGTCATCTGTTATCGTGAGCTCGACGCCACGGTCGCTGGTCGCGTCACCGCGGGAATAATTGTGCACGTCAATCGCGCTGGCGCCGAGACGTGCATCGAGACCATCATAGTCAAATGCATAGGTGCCGGGCGCGAGGATGAACCTCCCGCTGTCTGTCGCCCTGACCGGCTGGCGCTGGACCGTGCCGTCAGGATGATGGGTGACGCGATACGCCACGACTTCTGGCGCCTGCAATGGTGTCTCAGGCTGAGACGAATCTGATCCAGCGTGAGACTCAAGTGAGCCTGCGGTTCCTGTCACCGGTGTTGAGGAGGTGACCGGATGCAAAGCCTGATAACGTCCGATTTGACGCTCGCGCTCAGCAGGATCGATGACTTGGGCAAGATTGCCGGCTGCGTCCACATGGAGAACGAGATGACTTAGATGACTTTCTGTGTGGTCATCTGCTCGTGCTGGAATCACCAACGTGCTGCCGGCAAAAGAAGCAGTCGAGTTGTATACGGGAGCACTTGTCCCTTGGACAGCGACAACATCGTAAAAAGATGAACCTCGATGACGCAGGTCTTGGAGGACAAGCACCTGCATCGGTTCGGCAAGCGCATCGTCTTCAGCCCCGCGCTCGTTGACATCCATGAATCCGCAATAGCTCACGACACGGAAGGGGCCGCCGATGAGGATCTGGTCGATGCGTGTCGCGCCGTCAGGGATAGTCACGAGGGTCGGCGTGCCGTCGATGTTGACCATGCCCGTGTACCCTGATGCGGGCACGCGGGAATCACAGGGGACGAGATCAGATACGCCTTGTCCTGCGGCAGCGCTTGCGTCAGCCCGTGCCTTTCCTGGCGAAAGCACTGCAAGATGCGCGATAAGCGAGGCAGCTGCCATCGCTGTAGCTCTCGGAGAAACGGATGAAAACAAGCTCGCTACGATATGTGTAAGTCTATCTCCCATTCTCTCAACACCACCCTAGGAAAATATAGTCACTATTTAGTGCTTTTATTTAAAGCTTTCTATGTTTTTACTACTTTTGGAAAGTAACTATATTATACAGGGAACAATATGGAAAGAGCTTTTGCCTCCCCCTCAACAAACGAGGAGGAAGAGCAAAAGCTGAGGGTTGGTCTTCCCACCTTGATAATCAGTGCATACATGGCGGAATTACTTATTAGTTACCCATGAAACGATGGCTCTAATCCGTTCCAAAAGGCCAAAACAGGCTGAACGTTGACCAGTATCGTTCCTGAATCGCGGCCTAAAGGAAAAGAGGCCAGGATGATGATATAAAAGAAAAAAAAGGATGAATAAAGGCAAGATAGAAAAACAGGGCTGTTTCAGCGATCTAAATCAGAAGATACACCATATTCTTCTTCCCCTGCCGTTCCTTCCGCACGATGCCGCGCATCTCAAGCTCCGTGAGAAGCCTGGATAAGGTCGCTTTGGAAAGGCCGCTCACGATGCACAGCGTGCCCTGCTCGCACCTTCCTTCGCGTTGGCGGAGCAGGCGCACGATGACACGCTCTTCTTCCTTGAGATGCCTCTCCACCCCGTCCTCGATGATGAGGTGCTCCATAGAAAAAGTGGCGGGAGCCTTCTCCTCATACCGCTTCTCCTCCACGCTGGCCTTGACGCGAGGGAGACGCTTCGGACGGCGATACCATGCCTGCCGAAGAAGGTAAAGGATGATGCCGAGCAGGAAGACAAGAAGGATGGCGAGGAAGATAAGTGAGGAAAACGAGAGCGAGGAGACCTTCCCGATCGACTCGACGCGGAGGCTGATGTTGCCCATGCGCTCTTGCGCGGCGACGAGGGGGAGGACCAGGAAAGATAGGATAAACGCAGCCAATATGGATTGTTTCATTGCCCCCGACATGATTGGAACAAAGACACCGGTGACTTTAAAACATTTTCTGCTGCCGCCCCTTTCCTGCGCACAAACTTTAAATAGGGCGACAGAAGCCATTCGAACAGCGCCCCCGTAGCTTAGTAGCTATAGCGCGTCCTTGGTACATTTCGTTCGGAACGCAAATGTTTTGGAACGAAGTGACAAAAAGGACGAGGTCGCGAGTGCAATTCTCGCCGGGGGCTTTCTTTATCATCTGCTTGCGCATGAGCATCCTTCTCCGGTCGTTCTCCAGCGTGATCCAGCCTGTCTCTCTCCTCATGGGTAAGCAGAGAGACAGGCTGGATCGTCGTGCGATAGAAGAGCCGGATAAACGATAGAGAAGATGGAGGAGAACAGCCTTATCCCAAAAACCGTCGTGCATTTCCCGCCTTGAGGATGTCGTCATGCAGCTTCGCCATATCCCCCTTCGCGAAGTCGTGCATGATGGATGCGGTGATTTCCTTGTGCTCTTCATTCGTCTCGATGGCGAAAAGCCCCTTCACCGCGTCCACACGCTTCCTGATCTCTGGAGGGAAGTGGGAGAGATTATCCTCATTAAGGTACTGCAACCCCGCCCGCATATCGTCATCGATAGTCGGATAGAACGCGCGCAAGGTCTCCACCTCTTTCGCCGTGAGCGCGCTGACGCCGAACAGGTCAGGCGGCAGGCCGAGCGAGTAGAGCGAGGCGCAGAACGGGATGGCTCGCGGCAATGTGAAGTTAGCCATCGAACGGGCATAGCCGAAGAGGTCGATGTGCAGCTTGCGTTTCCTTCTCGAGGGGATCAAGGCGGCGAAGCGGTTGATGGTCTCATGCAGCAGCGCGATGCATGCCGTATACTCCTTCTCCATCTTCTCGGCCAACGGCAGGGCGACGTCTTCATCGATGAGGGTAGGCTTCCTGACCGGTGTCTCACGCACCATCTCCACGCCGCGCTGCACCTCCTGCGGCGAGAAATCGTACTTGAAGGCTGATTGCGCGGTGAAGGTCTGGCAGCTCGGATAGCCGTCCAGCATCGCGCGGGCATTGATCGGGCTGAAATTGCCCCGGAAGGGCGCGGTCCCGCAGCCGATGATCGGCAGGAGATCGATGCCGGCGTCCTGCTGCGCCGCATACAGGCGCTGCAGCGCGATCTTGATGAGCAGCACTGTCGTCGTAGAGCCGTAGTTCAGGGCGGGATCGGAGCGGGCGAGCCAGACGCGCTGATACTCCTTAATGCCTTCCGCCTTGACATAGCTGCTGACAATCTTGTCCGCGTTGAGCATGGCCTCTTTCGTCTCGAACAGGGGGATGACACGGATCGAGTCCGGATAATACTTCCCCATCCATTTCGTGATGGGCGAGCCGAGGATGGTGCGGTTGCTGAACCCGATGTGCTCCTTGTACAGGTGATGGATGAACCGCACGATCTCTTCGCCGCCACACATCGGGATGGCGACCTCGAAGATAGGCGCGTTCCTGCCGTCGTTTTCCCCATAGAATTCCTTCGCGAGATCATAATGCCGAGGGATGCTGCTCAGGCACTCCATCAGGAGCTTGCTCTCGTTGCGCTCGATCTCCGGGTTCGGGACGCGGAGCGTGAGGAACTTCTCTTTTCCGAGCCGCGTCTTGCGGAAGTAGTCTGGATACTTCGAGAGCAGCTTCTTGACCACGAAGTTGTCCACTTCCTTGCCATCCATGTCCCATAATTGCTCATCGATGTTCAGGTGGGAGAAGACATAGAAGCATTCCTTGATCTCCTCGTCTCCCTCGATGACAGCATTGGCGGAGAAGAACGGCGTGCGCACATTGTCCGGGTGCTGCGTGGACATGACGCGGGAGACGGGGTGATGGGTCATGCGACGCTGGGCAGAGGGGAGGTTTATAAACGTTGCGATGAAAATTATTCAGAACAATCATGATACTGCCGAAGGACATCAAGCATGCTGAGAGAGAGTGGATAAACAGTAACGCTATTGCCCATCTGCTTTCGCCTCGTTTCTAGGCGCACTTCCAGATCCTCATTAAGTTTAACCGGCATAAGAAGCGTTCTCTCGTCTAAAACACTTCCGATGAAAAATGCCCCTCTTGCTTCAGGAGCATGATTGCCATAGACCATTTCACCCTGCAGATAATTCAGCGTGGCAAACCCATGACTTCGAAGATACGCTAACAAGGCGTCGATCATGATTCTTGGTTTCGTCTGCACCAATGCAGCAAGGTGGAGAACATTTGCCCCATCCCGATGAAGGGGGGCTGTAACGTAGTGATCAAACTTTGTAAAGAATTCATGCACCACACCATCGACCGTCACTTCTTTTCGTCCCATAGTAAGGATGGTTTATATAGATTTTATAAGCATTTGGCCTGCCCGCGCCGATCTTGTTGTTGACGCTCCTCAACGGGTAGGGAGCGTCAACAACAAGATCGAGGCGAAAAGACATGTGGCTGATTTGCGCAAACGCCACATCGAGGAAAAGCGGACCGCGGTGAGCACGGCACTCGGCAAGATGGCCGGCTGCTTCTTCGGCGCAGGGATTGCACTGGTCGTGGCGTGGACGATTCTTGCGTTGTAGAAGTCATAAAAAATCTAATGCGGGGGGCAGGATTCGAACCTGCGAACCCACTAAGGGAGCGGATCTTAAGTCCGCCACATTTGACCACTTTGCTACCCCCGCGAAGGGCAGTATGGCACGAAAGATAGGGGATTTATAAACATTTGCGCTCGGACGATTTCTGGCTGGCGCTCCGCATAGGGTAGGGAGCGCCACCACAAGAAATCATCGTTACAGAATAAGCTCCTATCCTGTCTCAACCAATCTCAATGATGAGACGTCTTCGTCTCTTGCTGAGACGCTGAGCCATGCCCTTCCTTTCCGCGATGCTCTTTTCCTGCTTCCTCTCCTTCCGCCGCGTGTCCTCCCTGTTTTTGGTCGTGGCCGCCATGCCCGTGGCCATGTCCGGGCAGCTCCTTGATCCGGTGCTTGTAGAGGTTCAGGAAAGCTTTTATCTGATACATCAGGTCTTTGGTCTCGCTGACGACCGTACCCGGGTACTTCGAGCGCTCGAGCTTGTAGACATACTTGTCGATGAGCTTGCGCACGAAGGCGACATTGGCCTTGGTCTCCCACCTGCCCTTCAGGTGCGTGAAGAGATAGCCGAAGAACACCGCCTCGATCTCACCTTCATTCACCTTGGTCCGGAGGCCGTCCAGCTCTACCTGATGGTCGGTCATGTTCTCGATCTCCAGTTCCAGGGCGATGAACGAGAAGTGGATGTGCGTGAAGCGGCGATGGAACTCGAGGGTCATACTGACGTTCCTGCCATGCGGCGTGATCTTCTCCTTGTGCGCCTTGACCTCCTTATGATAATCGTACTTCTTCGCCCATTCGTCGATGAGGCGGAGAAGCTCGCCATACTGGAAATTGCCTTCATACCCGACCTTCTGGTTGTCGACGTACAGCTCCCGCTCCATGTCCTCGAGATGGGTCCACTCAGGCATGGCGCGTCACCTTGTACTCCTCCATATTGAGATAGGAGCGGAGATGATTGTAGAGGCTGTTCACATCATCGAGCACCATGTCGATGTATTTCTTCGTGATGCGCCAGTAGATGTACTTGTCGAAGATGTCGCGCAGGAAGTAAAGCAAGGGCTTCTGCCACAGGTTGAAATAATCAACGACCAGATAGCCAGTGAGCTTGACACTGACCCTGCCATGATGCATCTTGACCTTCTTCCCGTTCACCTCGACCTCGACTTCCTTGAGGTTGGTCCCGGTGATCTCGATCTTGATGATGATCTTGTAGTAATCGCTGACCTTCTTCCACGGCGTGAACTCGGTCTCGAGGCACATGCCGTCCGCCGTCATGTACTGTTCGTTGCGCTTCTCCCATTTGTCGAAGAATTTCTCGCGGAGCCAGACGTCCAGGATGCGGAAGAACTCCCGGTAGTTGAACAGGCCCTCATAGGAGAGGGTCTTGACGATGTACTTCTGCTTTTCGCCCATGGTTTACCTATCGCGCTGCGCGCTCACCACATGTCATCATAGACATCGCTCTCGGACTGCATGCCGAGGAAACGCTTGCATTCCTGCTGGAGCTCGTTGACCTTGTACCACAGCTTGTCGGTCCAGACATCGTCTATCTCGTGCTTGATGATATATTTATGATAGAAATTGCGGAGGATGCGCAAGAAGGGTGAATATTCCCAATGGTTGTCATAGTCCAGCTCCACATACGCGGTGAAGTCGATGAGCATGCGCGCGTTCCATACCTTCTTCTTTTTCCCGTCGCGTACCACCTCCACTTCTTCCGCGTCCCAGATGTGGAAGTACATCTTGATGACATTGCGCGCGTAATCGTTGATCTCCCGATACGCCGTGAAGTTGATCTCCAGCTCTGATCCCGGCGGCTTCGCCTTATGCTTGTAGCGGTCCTCGAAGAAGTCATACTCACGCGCCTCGAACCAGCCGCGGATGAGACGGAACAGCCCTTCCCAGTCATAGAGTCCCCGGAACCGTATCTTCGCGACACTGCTGCCAAGCTTTCCCGTCGATTTGTCGGACATGCTTTAAAAATAGGCATCCCTACTTTATATAAGTTTCGTTAGAAAACCCACAGAGAAGTCGTATACCTGCTTATGGGGCTTCTTCCTCACCTTTTGGGGGAGAAGCCCTTGTCGTAGCCGGCTTTCGTCGCTTCCGTCGGGAACGTGTCCGTGATTTCTCCTCAACGACCGCCATATGCTTCACTTTCTCCTTGAGCGTAGCCATCTTCTGGCGCTGCTTTTCGTACAGCGCAAGAGCACCTGCCGTAGCAGTGATCAGCGCGCTGATCCAGAAGATGTTGTCCTTCATGTATTCAGAGATGGAACGTTTCGGCTTGCGGACGTTCTCGAGATTGCCTGCCATGTCCTCCACATTGAACTGGATGCGGGCGAGATTGTCGCTGGCCTGCTCGAGTTCCTCATCATTGAGCGCGGTCTGCATGCGGAGCAGCAGGTCTTTCGTCTCCTTGAGCGTGTCGTCGATGTCCAGAAGCTGGTACCCATCCGCCCGCTTGTTGGCGTAGTCCAACTCCAGCGTTTTCAATCTTGTTTTATAATCACTGAGCTGTGAAGCGAGCTCGGTCCTGTTGTAGGCGGCATTTGCCGGATTGCGGAGGACGGTGAGCGTCTCGATAGACTCGCTCACGACCTCTTGGCCATCAACCATAGCCTGGACATGGAGCACGACATCGCTCGCGCCGGCTTGCGTCGCGTTGATGGTGAGGAAGACGTAATCCTTATCGTTCGCGGCGATGGTGGCGGCAGGCAGGACGCCCACGGTCTTCAGCCCGAATCCGGAGATATTCACCGAGACATCGCTGATGGGCCGATTGAGCAGGTTCCTGACCAGCACATTGACACGATTCTGACCCAAGGTAAGGTTCATGGGCACGATCTTCTGGATGATGATATACTCAGACAAGGCCGGGCAGGCATAGCCTGACGGATGACAGCTGGCGTCCGGACAGGTCACGCAGCTGGCATCGCATTGGCTGTCCGTGCACTGTGGGCCGAGAATCTCGATCTTGACCTTATCCTCGCGATCCGTCGTGGTCGTGGTCTTGGAACGCTTGAACGTGACGTCGTACGCGGACGAGTCTTCGGCGAGGAGGTAGCTGCGGATATGGACCTGTTCCGGCAGCTCCGGCACGGGCATGGCGTCGAGACAGATGTTCTCGCAGGTATCATCGACGACGATGTCCATACTCCATGGCTGCTCCTGCGTCTGATTCACCATACGCGTGATATTCACGCAGACTGTCTCATTGGCGTCATTGAGCGAACATTGCTCCCGCACCTCTTCATGCGATGTCACAGAAACATTCTGGCCAGTCATGGTGAAGGTGTACTGGACCGGGATAGCCGCGGCTGCAGCTATCGAGAAGAGGGCGCAAAAAAGCCAAATCGCGGTGATGGAAAGCTTCATGTGAATGTCCTGAAAGAGGCTGACTGCTTCTCAAGGAAGCCAGCATCGCAGAAGTGCGCTTCTTTTTAAAGATTGCTATTAGTGACTGGACAAGCTAGTAGTGACTGGACAAGCTAGCCAAGGCTTAATACGGCCCCAAGTTCCCCATCAGTTCATCCACGTCTGATGTCAGCTGGAACTCCTTGCGCAATGTCTTGCGATTGCAGTACGGACAAGAGGCCTCGTTCTTCGACGCCCTGCTGAACGTATAGTTGCAGGATATGCACTGATACCTGACGGGTTTGCTCGCAGAAGATAAAGACGTAGATGCGGCAGCTGGACGTGAGGAAAACGACGATCCATAACTAGACGATCCGACGCTAGACGGACGGGATAACGTACTGCCAACGCCTCTCGCTGTAGAGACGGCAGGTTTCGCTCCCCCGGTCATGCTGGAGAAGCATGCCTGACACATCAGGTCTTCCCCATCAGGAGAATAGCGCATCTGGCTCATCGGTGTGCGTTTCTTGCACTTGGAACAGGTTATTAATGCTTCAGCCATGGTATCCGCCTCGCTTGTGTGCGCCCTCAGGAGTAGCTATATGGAGGGGGTCGGATATATAAAGATATTGATGATTGAATAGCGTCTAGAGCAATAGAACATCAGACATATTGGAGAAATCCCCATCAGTAGTTACGAGCGTCGCGTGTTCTTGTTGCGCGGTGGCAAGGTGGATACCATCAGCAATACCGAACTTTTGATGTTTCAGACGCATCATATTTTTTAGCTTCGCCGCGGTCAACGCCAGGGGGACAGTCAAGGGAAGAAGCGTCGATCTGCTATGAATGAATTGAAGATACCTGTCAAACGCCTGATTTCTGCGGATGAAGAGATCAGCGAGTTCGGCGAGGGCGATGATGGATGTCCCGAGACGCTTGTGCTCGATAATCAAGTGGATCTTCTCGCCATGAGGCGCTCCATCGAAATAGGCCGCCCACGCGGAACTGTCCAGAATGTATTCACAGTTCATGCAATTTCAGCCTATCCTCTTCTTTTTTCCAGTTCAGCATGCCGCGTGCCGCACCGAACATAGATTTCGGTATGTCGGTATGCGTCGTTAGAAGATGCTGCAGAACCTGATCATACGTTTTCATGTGCTCCTTTTCCTTAAGGGAATCGAGCATCTGTTTCGTCGTTCCGGAGACCTGGATGGTGGTGGGCATAGGCTATAGTTATAGCTATAACTATAAAAATGTTGCGGTTGATTAAAGTAACTATTACTAAGTAACAAATAAATAGAAAGGTTTATAAATAAGTGGTCGTTTAGGGTGGACTTACTTACAACCAAAGGTGGTCCACAATGGCAGAAATCCAACCAAAGTTTACGGTATTGCTTGACCGGAAAGGCACCTCGACCAGAGGTCTTGAATCAGGAATAACCCTACGCGGTGCCCCGATGTATCGGGAAGGAAACACGGGCGTAGCTGATTCTATCCAAGCGGTGCAAGAGGCTGGCTTGCTGCAAGTACCCTCTTATTTATTGGTCAATGGTCGTATCCATGCTGACAGAGAAAGCAAAAAGCCGATGGAGTCGGTATGGACGCAATGGCATAATACCTTAGGCGAACGATTGACTGTCGCTGTAGAGCAAGGATATAGAGACATCCCGAAAGGAACATATGTTGTTGACGTGCAGAATGCCGGCTTGTTCATGCCACGCCCGGATATGATACAAGCAGCGATTAAAGAAAGCCGATTGGTGAATAGAGCATACCCTCTTAGCCAAGCAGAGAAAGACTTGCTATTAGGAGAGAGGCAAGCGTATCAGTTTGACGGAATAACGGTCAAAACAGTACCGGTAACGCTTTTTCCATCGTATGCTGCATTCTTGGAAGCATCTCAAAATCCTGCATTTTTAGACAGTATGCCTGTATATGCGGTTGTCCGGCCAGTTGATGACGGGAGAAAGAATCCTTCAGGATACTATCCCATTCAGGACCAGCTCGAGAATCCGGACTTGGTCATCGCTGCCGGCGGGAAGGCACCGTTGCGTAGTATGATACTTAATGACACAGGAGAAGCACGTTTTGGCTGGAGCCAGTTTGGCTCATGGCATGATGGCTATACGACTGCAGATACGGGCCGCGCGGTTGTGCTGGGCAACGGCGACCTCGGTGTCGGCTGCAACAGCGACCTCCTCTACCACTACCTCGATGGGCGCTCGGTCGGGGTAGCGCCGGAGGCGCTCGGCGCGCGCCATGAGGCGCGCCGCGCTCAAAGCCTGGATGATGTCGTGAGACGATAAACGATAATTTGTCAACAGCTCGCGACCACCATCGATCAATAGACCGGTGGCATGCTCGCCCTTCGGGCTCGGGTCGCTCGCTCTTGAGCACATTTTATTCCACTGTATAACCACCATTCACAGAATGGTGGAATAAAATGTTTTAAATCTCTTCTTATTCTTGTAGGAGCGTCAAATCAAGAAATAAGGAGAAGGGAATTTATCATATAGTCAGATGGTATAAGACGACAAACTGTCATCGAAAATGTTTTCTTAATCCAATGCAACAAAAAGTCTGTAGCATGAAGCTGGAGACTTTCGCTTCGCAGCAGCCGCTACTCCGGATGAAAATACGGGAATTTCTTGACGTATTCAATGATCATATAGCTATCTGCATATTGCCGGAACGAGAAAAGAGGAGATATGTCTCCTGGAAGGAGTTTGCCAAAAAGAAAAGACAACAAAAAGAGAACGTATCATGACAGCTCAATAATTAATCATCACTTCCACATCCTTGCCGAAGATGTTCTTCAGGTTCTCGAAGATTGGTTCCTTGACAAAGACCTTTGGGGGGATCTGGGCAGTGGCGAGGTGCTTCTCGAGCTCTTCCATACTCGCTGGCTCTGGCGTGCCGAGGCTGCCGTCCGGCCTGATGGCCGCCTTGGAGACCTCCTTTTCCGGCTGGTCAATATCATGGATGATGAACGCTATAGTGTCAAGCAGGATCACTTCGCCATACCGTTCGCCATGCTTGACGCGGATCTTCGCTCGCTCGAGCTCCCTGCCTCGCTTGCGCTGCAGGTACTCGACCATGAAGCGGATGAACTGGCCTGAATCCCGTTTCACCTTGTCCACTTCAGCCTTGGTGAGCTTGCCCTCATCATAATCCTTTTTCGCCTTCATGAGGTCTTCCAGCATGCGGAGATATTTTTCCGGTATCTTGCCGGAGTGGACCATCTCGCTTTCGAAAGTCTTCACCACATCCTCGTTCCTGACCTTCTCGACACCCTCAAGACGGAGCGCGTCGCGGATGGTCGTGACCGCGGTCTCATAGACATGGAGCACGGATTCCTCCTCGCGCATCTTCTCGATTTGCGTGAAGAGGCGCTTGATGCGCTTGAGGTATTTGTCCGCACCGTCGAGGAGCTCGTCGATCTCTTTGCCGGTGATCTCCTGCTTCGTTCCATGTTCAAGCTCTTTCCTCGTCTTGATGACCTTCTCCAGCGTCTCGATGAACTTGTCCTCGATGAGCTTCTCCTTTCGCACGAAGATGTCGCGCATGACGTCTGGCGTCTCTTTTGGCGTCGGCGGGGGGACGCCGTACATCATCAGGGCGGCCTGCGATGGCGTGAGGAGGGCGTAGAAGATGTCCTCCATGCCGATGTCCTTGAGCTTGAACTTGACGCGCTGGATGGACTGCTCGCCGGTGCTCATGTACAGGTCGATGGCTTCCATGCTCGGCTTGATCTTGCCCATGCGGAGCAGCTGCTTCCATGGCATGAAGATGCCGCGGTCGTAGAACGGCACGCCGTCGCGGAGGAAGGTGAAGATGATGGGATTCGCTTCCTTGACAGAATCCCAGAAGTCCGTCAGGATATATACCTGGATATTGATCTTGTTCCGGATGCCGGTCATCTCGCCGGCGTCGATGCCCATCCCGATGATGATGGCGCGCAGCTTGTCCTTGAGCTCGGCGCGAGTCATCTTCTTGACATCCGTATCGTCGATGACGACGAAGACGTCGATATCGGATTCCTTGGTGGCCTTGCCCTGCACGAGGCTGCCCGCGAGGACGTACGCCACGATGTACTTCTCGAACTTCTTGATCACCATCTCCTTGTGGATCTCAGCGATCTTGATGGCCGCGAGCATGCCGGTGTCGAAGACCGGCGCGCCGTAGGAGATCGGCTGGAGGAGGTCATACTTCCCGTCGTAGCATGATTGCCAGATCTCCGAGAGGATGACCACCTGCGGCAGGAGGGTCTTGTCGATGTCTTCCGCGACCTTCTTGATGATGGTGGTGAGCTTGTCCCGGAGCTCGAACTTGCTCATCTTCTGGCTGTCGGTGTCATCGACAAGCACGAGGACATGGATCTTGTCCTTATCCGCCCCTTCTCTTGGGGGGGGAAGGAGCGTGATGCCCATGATGTACTTGTCGAACTTCTTGATGACCTCTTTCTGGAACTCGTCGAGCTTGCCCTTGATCTTCTCGAGCTTCTCCTTGAGCTCAGGAGAAAGCTTGTCCAGCTCGGTGATAGCAGGTGGGAGAGGCTGCTGCGAGGCAGCTCCCTTGGCAGGTTCCTGATAGAGCGGATCTTTCGGATGCTCTTTGGTATGCTCTTTGCCTTGCGTCTCTTTCGGCGCCTCGTGACCATCTTTTTCATCTTTCTTCTCATATTTCTTGGTCATTGGAAGCCTCGTGTCGTCTATTTGTCATAGCCACCCACCAACAGGGGTGGAATCGGAATATCACCCCAGCCTCTCTACGACGATTCTTTTTAAAAGCAATGTTGGTATGCAGGATATAGAAGTGGGACGGAAAGGTCATACGCCTGAAGAGTTGGGAAACGCAATATTTATAATCTGCAAAGAGGCTGGAATGAGGAGAGTGAATAGTTGAGGTGATGATGATGGTAAGCGGTCACGGTAGAGGACATGGAAGTCATGGTCCTGATCCGATCAAGAAGTTCGTCGAATTGGATGCGAAGGTCGACAAGATCCTGACGACGATGGGTGTCGAACATAACGAGGCATATAACAAAGCCGTCCGCGCTGTTCTTGAAGATGAAGGCGGTCTCATCGACATGGATCGCCTGAAAGATGCGGCCAACCAAGAGAAATTTGTCGATACGATGGCCGATCATTATATCAGTAGCGCAAAGAAGATCCTTGGTATCAAGGAAGGAGGACCGAAAAAAGATGATCCGCTCGGCGTCGACATGCTCCTCCATGCGGCGCATGGATATACCAGATCTCAGCTGATGCAACAAGTCAGAACACACCGGAACAATTATGATCTCCAACATCATGAAGGGGTAAGAAATCAATTGCTTAGGCAAACCGAAGACCGCCTCCGTACGTCTGCTGCATCGCATCTAAAAGATTCGCATCGCGAAGGATTAGTACAGTATGCTAAAGCAGAAGGTTTCATCGACCACACGAAGATACACCTTCCCGAAGCGGTGGAATTAGCAAGCATGTACCGTCGAGCAGGCGCCGTTTCTCCAAAGGCCCATGAAGGAAGAGTGTATTATAAAGGACAAGATGAACATGGCGGTCACGGCGGCGGAGGGCATCATTAACTCATCTTTCATATTTCTTGTATATTTGCTGCATCATTCTTGTTTTATCCTGTTTTGATTGTGTCTGTTTAACCGGTCTTGGCAGCCGTTTAAACCGAAAGATTTATATATTAGTGTCACTAAACAGTGGTTAACTTATGGTTTATGCCTGAATAAAGGGAAGAAAAATGACCACACCTGCCGCTGATTCCAATCCAAGGGTTGAGAAATTCTTATCTCTGGACGAGCAAGTAGATAAGATGATGACGACCATGCAGGTTCTTCATTCAGAGGCCTTCAATAAGGCAGCGAGAGCCGCCTTGACCAATGAGCAGGGCCTTATCGATATGAAACTGCTCCAGCATGAAGGAAGGCAGGAAATGTTCATCAATGCCATGGTCGAGCATTATGTCCAGGGCACTGCTGCCATGTATGGCCAGAAAGCTCCGACAGATATCCTGGCGCGCAGCCTCTGGCTGGAAGGCTATACCGGACTCTCCCAGGGAAACCTCTCAAGGATGGTGCGAGAACAGAAGAGCAATTATACGCTTGATCAGCACATGAACATGACTGTATTTGCGCAGGAAAGCCTCACGAATGAGATGAGCAAGCGATTGCGGGGTAATGCGCTAAGCGCTTCTGGCCTGACCAATGCGGATCGTGCAAGCATCGTCAAGTATATGTAAGCAGATGATCTTCTTGATCCGGACCGGCTTACTGTGCCTGAAGCAGGCAGTCTCCTTCGCATGTATCAACGGGAAGGAGTCATCGGCAGGCGGACTGTCGAAAGCTTGGCGGCGTATAAGAGACCGACGGCAGAACCCGGCACTGCACCGCGTTAGCAATAGCTGCAACATCTGATAGTCTTTGACGGACGTCTTCTCTGTCTCTTTTCCGGCGATGATACGCAAAAACAGCGATAGCTGCAGAAAATCTTCTTCCCTACCCTTGCGCGGAAGAATATTTTTCGATGGGATTGTAATATCTCCGCCACCGTCGGAAAGTTTCCGGAAAAAGCGGAGAAAGGCTTATTAAGAGCGGATGTCCACTATTTCGCATGGAAGAATTCAGCATCCAGATCCAAGATCTCCGTTTGACATTGACGCAGATACTCTGCTATCTCGCTGCCATGCTTCTGCTCGCCTATCTGATAAAAATACGCTTTGGTGGCTTATGGTAAGTCTTGCGAAATGGGTCGATATAGGGACACGATGGGTAATGTACGGCATGTTGCTTCTAGTTATCTATATGCTCATTCTTAAACTAACGAATCACAGTCCTCTTCTTGAAATAGTTATCGCAGGATTAGTGATCCAGCTATTGATGAAGAACTCAAAAATAGATAACCAACTGGGAAGAATAGAAAATTATATGGAAACATCGAAGCGGACATTCACCAAAATCGGGCAAGAATTTGAAAAAGTGAATACGAGGATAGATAGTGTCAATGATCGCCTGCATGCCATAGAAAACAAAGTGGACCGCATGGACGAACGCATGAACGGCATGGATAGCCGTCTCGCCCGCATCGAACACAAGCTCGGCGCGTAGCTTCTTATTTATTCTCTTATTTCTCCTCTTATTTCTTCGCCGTACCAGCAGCCCCCTGCACCGCAGCCATAAAGACCATCCTGCTCCCCGTCACCAGCGGCACAAAGAACAGTATGAAAAGGATGAACCCCAACAACGCGGAGACCGGCGCCGCCAGAGCGAGCAGCGTCGAGACCAGATAATAAAATATGCCAATGAGCACGAAGGCCAAGCCGATGGGCAGGATGCGCTTCACGCCGACTATCACTGTCCTTTTCAGCAGGGGAAGGACAGGATAATCGGGAAGCAGGGCGTGTGAGACCATTGCGAGGTAAAAGATGATCACGGCGAGCGTGATGCCTGCGATATCGATAACGCCCTGGCTCACCAGCGCTATCTGCCCGAACATGACGGCGGAAGCGAGCAGGATAAAAAGGTAAAACGCGCCGAGATACACGAGCAGCCATATCGCGTTGACTGCGGCGAAGCGTCGGAGAAAGGTGAGGTAGAGCATCGGCTTCCTCCTAAGCATGGCAGATGGCTTGAGCAGGGCAGATGACTTGAGGATGGCTGATGTCTTCATCCAGAGGAAGGCATAGAGCAGATTGTAAAGCACAAACATCACGCCGAGATATAACACCGTGTATCCCATAACGCGCGTGAAACGCTCGCGGAATTCGCCGATGGGAAAACTGAACTGCAATTGCGACGGATCCACATTCGCTGCGCCCTCCGGCACCTGCGGTACGTTCTGGGATTCCTTGGCCACGAGCTGGCTGATGGACGCGAGATCGGGAAGCGCCTGCACAACAATAAAAGTATGCAGCAACGCGAAAAGCACGAAGAACGTGAAGTCAATGAGCAGCAAAATGGCGACCGTCTTCTTCTCCCGTTGGAGAGCCGACCAAACAACCGAAAACATCGACGCCAGACTCATGGAGCTGCTCCTGCCGCTGTCGCGACGCCTCCGCACTTGTACACCGGGCTCGTCGTGGTGCCGCCCTGCTGGTCGCAGAAGTCACCAGACGAGCATTCCATATCGCGCGTCGAGGTGTCGCAGTCGCACTGGTCACGCACCTGAACCCGGGAAGCTGCGGGCACATTGGCGAGGTTGGTCTGGACTGTCGGACATTGCTTGTATTCGGTGCAGAACGGAAGGCCGCCGGCGGGATAGCTGCAATAATTATGGTTGATGGCGTCGCCGCAGTAATTCGTCATGCCGCTGACCAAGCTGGAACCGCACTGGCAGATGGACGAGAGGATAGTGTTGTTTTGGCACTGTTGTCCCGCCTGCGAACCGGCATACGGCCCGCAGATGGCCTGCACCGGTACGTCAAACTCCTGCCGCACGCCGTTGAACACGACCACTTCGGTGCTCGGCGCCGCGTTGCGCCTCGACAACGGAAGATCAGGCACCTTCTGCGCCGGATAGACGATATCGACATGCACGGTCCATGGCTCCGGCGATGATTTATGGAGGTCGCAGTTGTCCACAGACGTTCCCACACCGGGCGCTGTCGGCGTGTAGGTCACGATGACACCACGATTCTTCAGGTCATCGAACGGCACGGCGTTCGGCGATGTTGAGGCGGCCGGCGTGATGGTGAACATCTTCTCCGGGATGATGATCGGGTCGCCGACAGCAGTATACGTCCCTGTCCTGATCGGCTGCCCGACAAGGTTGAGGTTCGCGTCAACGTCGTACACTTCATACGCGATGCCACCGCCAGCGGAAAGCGTAGCGGCGAACTTGACCGCGAAGCGGGTCGTCGCGGTCAGGGTGCCGGTGGCCGCTGCCTGGACAAGGAGAAGGCGGGTCATACCTGGCATATCGGATGGGCTGATGGCCGCGGACATGCCGCCGGCGAGGAAGTGCTCCTTCTTGATGACCAGGCCAGGCCGGTCAGTCACCTCTATCGTGCCATCGCTCTGGATCGGTAGATAGACCTGGCCGGATGAAGGGATGTCACGCATGCCCGTGCTGATGATGCCACGGGGCGTGCGGACATAGTATCTCAGGAAGAACGGCAGCTCGTTATCTGGATTATGCTTCTCTGGATCAGACGCATCACGGTCGAAATTCGGGCTGCGCTTGTTGATGGTCATCTGCAGGCGCAACGGCTCGTCAAGACCGAACGGCACTGTCGCCCCGCCAGGCACGAGGACGCCGGTGGGGCTGACAGACTTGATTGACGTCGGTGGCTGCTGGAACACGGCATAGCCGCGCTCGCCGATGTCGAAGCTGCACCGGAACTCGAGATCCGCGAGATCAAACGTGCAGTCTGCCGGCGCATTGCCTCCTTCTTGTCGTATCTCGACGATCTTCTCTCCTGCCGGCGCGCCCCTTCCGGTCACGTTTCTCACGCTGTTCCAGACAAGCCGCACCTTATCGAAGCGGACCGGCCAATCAGGCACCTGCGCGTAGATGTCGCCTTGCGCGATGCCGCCTGCGCTTATCCTTCCGGGGCCGAGCTCTCTGGTGATATCATAATATTGCGGCGCCGGCTTGCCGAAGCAGTCGCACTCCCCGCCGACACGGCCGGAATCCTCCGGATTGCAGCTGTTGTCGTTGGAGCACACGAGCTGGAGGCGGTAATTGATATCATCTCCGGCCACGAGGCCTGCGCCGATGTGATAGATGTGCGTCGTCCTGCCGTACTGTAGGGGATTCGATGTCATATAGCGTCGCGTCGCCGGATAGACAAAGGCCTCGGATTTCAGGGGCACGACACCGAGGCCGCCAAGCGCCTGGTCCATATCAAGATCCCAGTCACCGGTAAAGGCGAAAAGGCAGATGGAATGCATGAGCTTGCGCTCGCTGAAGAGCGTGTTGTACAGCGCCGTCTTGCCATATCGGCCGGTGATGCTCTGCTGGATCTCATCGCCGGCGTTGGACATGGCGCTCATGAAGCCAGGGATGCCGCGTCCGGATGTCTGCGTCGTCGTGCTTCCCCCATACAATTGCGAGAAGCACGAGATCGCATCGAAGATGATATCGCAGAGGTACTGTGTCAGCACGGCGCGGCATAAGCCGGAGCTTCCCTGGCCGGTCACGAGGATGGTCTGGAAGCACTGCTTGATCTGCACGAGGATATTTCTCCACAGCTGGAGATAGCCGTTCACGCCCGGCAGGCAGGCGCACTGCACCGAGGTGAGGAAGCCTTCGGTCGGATTGACGATGTTCTCGCGGCGCACGCGCTCCTGGTCCTCGAGGCCGAGGTTGGTGACCTGCAGGACGGTGAGCTCATCCTCGCATTTCAGCTCTGGATGCTGCTCGCCAGTGCGCTCGTCTACCGTGAGGGTGCGTTTGCACTCGAACCATGTGCGGGATGCCCGGTTGTACTCATAGATCGTCGTGCCCCGGGTGACGCGATACTTTTCGACTTCCCTGCTGCCTTCACAGATGCCGGACGCGGCATAGAACGCCTGCGTCAGGGGACCGCCACAGAACTTCCTTTCCCTCCCTGTATCATGATCCGCCCTGGCCTGCTGGCAACGTGAACGGTCGAGTTCGTCCATGCCCACGCACGCCGTGTCCCATTTGAACTTGTACAATGCCGCGCAATTCCTCGCGCCAGGCGTGAAGAGGTCGCCCGGCTCTTCATCATAAAATGCAGGAGAGCCTTTCGTGACGCCCTGACAGGCATTGACCTCGCCGCCCGCGCCGATCTCCGATCCCGGCGGATTCTCGAGGAACTTGGCATAGGTCGGCGCACTGGGACAGAACACCCGGTCACAAACCCAGCGCATGTAGTAATCGATCTCGTTCGACTTCAGCTTCGCGTCGACGCAGGACTGCGCTGTCTGGCCATCGCTCGCGCAGGTGTAATTCTTGTACACCAGATAGACGAACCACACGACCCAGGAGAACAGGCAGACGAAGAAGGTGATCTTCGTGATGATCAGCAAGGGCTTGAGGATGGTGTTGATGACATCCACGATGGCGTCGATGGCGGTGATCGAGCCTTTCAGCAGCGCGTCAGGGATGACGCTGGGAGGCACTTGGACATCGAGCACGCTGTTGAACTCGACGCACTGGCGCTGCGTGCGTTCCTCGCGCACGCCGCCATACTGGGTGCTGTAGCGCAGCTCGACCAAAAGCGGCAGCTTGACACCGAGCTTCTTGTAGGTGATATCCTCGAGCTGCGGCTGCGTATAATTGTAGCGGTTCAGCCGCATCACGACATGGCAGGTCTTCATGTCTGAGCTGCAGACCGGGATGATGCCGTTCTGGTTGACGAGCAAGGCTGGATCGAAGGCGTATGTGGCCCGCTCTTCGCGATTCATGGGAACGAGCGTGAAGTACGGCTGGCCATGGAGGACACCTTGGTCGCCCGGCCCCTGCCATTTCAGGTTCATGTTGAAGCCGAACTGTGCGATGCCTCGTCGGAGATGCTCCGGGAGAACGACCGACGGCGTGATGTCGCCGATATCGATGTCCCAATCGCCCCCCACACCGCATTTGGTGTAGATGATCTCCCCATTGGCCGTGCTGGTCAGGCCGGATGGACTGATGACGAGGAGGAGCACCGTATTCCTGAACTGATCCCTGCTGACGATCGTCGCGCCGGCCACTGGCGTCGTGGGTGGGATATGCGCAGGCGCGGGCCCGGTCTGCGGCGGCGCTGGTGTCACGGGCGGGAAGCTCTCTGCTCCGCCGATGTCAAGATCCTGGCTGAGCTTGATGGATAGCTCAAACGAGCCGTCAGAAGCCGCTCTCGTGGAATAGGTCTCGTCGCCGAACAGGCCGAAGAACTCCCGGTCAAGGATCTGGCCGAAGTGCTTGACGATCTCGATGACGCTCGTGCTCCACGACGCGTCAGGCGTGGTCTGGTTGTTCACGAATACCACGATCATGGAACCAGGCGTCACATTGCCCTTGATGACGACATCCTGCACATAGCTCGGGTTAAGGGAAGCGAGATTCGTCCAGTGGATCTGCGGCGGCCGGGTGCTGACAAGGATCTCCCGCCCGACAGAGACGCTGTTGCCCGCGGCGTCAGCAAATTCCAGGGTGACCTGATTGGCCGCCTCATCCTGCAGCTCGAGCGTGAGATTGAATGGCCCAATGCTGAGGTTCTTCACGTCAAGAGTGTCGAGGGCGTCGCCGATATGGATCGTGACGCCGACATCCTCGCTGACCATGCCCTGCACGCGCAGGCTCGTCGCGTTGGCCACTGCCGGCAAGCTGAGATTGACGATCGGTGGTTCAGTATCGATGGCGACAGTAAAATGCCTGGTGACATTCTGGGTCCCTTTTCGCACGACGATATCGATAGTATTCTGCTGGAGCGGGAGATTGACCCGCGCGAAGGCGAACTCGCCGCTCACGGTAGTGAGGGTCGATGCGTCATAGGCAAGGCCGCCTACCGTCGGCGATGGCTTGTTCACATAGAGGCGCACCGAGGCGCCGGACAAGGTCCTGCCGATGACGTTCAGGTATCGGGTGTTCGCGTGCGTCGGTACATCCGCGTCAAGGAAAAGGCTCTCGTTGGCCATCTCCGGCTCGAAGAAGGCGGAGGTATGGAAGACGTACTTGCTGCCACTGTTGTCGTCGATGACCGAGGAGCCTGCCGCGTCCGTGGCATTGAGGAGGTAATAATACGCAGTATCCCGCTGCAGGCCGGTGAGGAAGATGGAATGCTGCGTGACGAGCGAGGCGTTGCCCGTGTTCGCGTCCAGCGTGAAGACCGACCGTCCATAACGCACCTCACTGGAGGCGTTCCCGTCGGTCGTCCAGTTTATCGCCGCTGTGGACGCGGTGGTCCGGACATCGGCTGCCGGATCATGCGCGATCGTGAGGGCGTGTACGACCGAGAACGTGCTGACTAGGTAGACGGTGAACACCACCAGCCATAGCCAGCCTGTCGCAAGTCGTTTCATGGTTTCATCTCAGCTGAATGTAGGAATCAATTGTTCTTGCAGCTTCGGATCCCCGAATTGGAGGAAAAGCTGCGCCTGTTCGGCTTCGTCTTCTGCGGATGGACGCTTCTCCATCGCGTACAGCGTCACCCTGCCGTGCCCTTCCATCTCGGACAACGCAGGCGTCCAGTTGCCGCGATAGCCGCCGAGGAGATTGTTTTCCTTGTCTACGACCAGCAGGTCGAGGTGATAGGTAACCTCTCCTTCCGCAAGGTCAAGCTGATAATCCTCCTGCGAGACTTCCACTTCTGTATCGAGCGGGAGCTTCTTGTATTGCACGAAGTCCGGGAAGGCGTCCGTCGTAAGAGAGAGGAGCGCTTCCTCGTCCTCGTCGAGCTGTTTTGGCGCGCCGAACGTCTCCCCTGTCAGCTCCTTTTTCATGACCGTGAACGTGAATGGGTGTTTCAGCGTGAGCATGACGGTCATGGTCTGCGTATTGGCGACATCCTGTTCAGCGGTGATGTAGCCTGCTCCTTCCGCCTCCAATGCTCCAGGCGTGCAGAAGGTCGGCAGCTTCGCGCGCAGGCGATAGACCTGACCATCAGAGCGCGTCTTGCCCAACGGGCATGCGAACGCGCCCACGCAGGTGAAGCTGACGTTGATGTCCTTCAGGTCCTCGAAGGTGGCGGCGTCTTTCGCGTAGATGATTGTCTCGGTGTCCGCCACCTGATCGCAATAGCCTTGGTCATTGCCTTCCGGCGTCTCGAAGATATTGAAGCCAATGTTCGCGCGGTTGCCTTCGTTCTGCTTGATCATGACCGGTGTCGCGAAGCTGAAGTCATAGCCCGTCCCGTCGAACGCGGCTTCGTCACGGAGCATGACCTGCACCGGATACTCGATGTCATACGTAAAATGGTAGATATTGACACAGATGTAGGATAGATACTTCTGATTGCCCTTGCCGAAATCAGCGCTCATGGCGTCCCCTCGGCTCGGCCGGACGTTCATGAGGAAATCCCATGATGGCGAATAATAGACGCCGGCGCGGAGACCCGCATAGGCATCCTCATTGTCACCGGCCATCTTCAGGTTGAGATTGTTCGCCGCGTAGAGGTCCTGCGGCGGGTCGAACTCTGTGCCGGAGAACGTGATGCGCGGCAGGTTGTAGAACAGCCGTTCCTTGATGTTCTGCTCGACGCGGGCCTTGCTCCATTTGAGCGCACCGCAGCGGAATTCCATGTCCGAGAACGGGATGCCATCCGGCGGGTCACCGGGACCGAGCGCCATCAGGTCGATGGTAGCATTCTCAAGGAACAGGCCCTGGTTCTCGGCGCGGAGGATCTCAAGCGCGAGGTCATGCATGCGCTTGAGACGCACTGGCACGCGCACCATAAAGCGGGAAAGCGTCAGGTTCTCTCCACCCTCGGCTCCACCCTCTGCTGCCCCACCAAGCAGGCTGACCGACAGGGGATATGTCGTCTGCACGGTGACATCATCTTCTCCTATAGTGGCGAGAGAAGTGATGTCTCCAAGAGGCGTTATGGAGAACCGCTGCAGAAGCGGCGTAAAATTCTGGAGGCAACCGAGAAGGTTCCTGCTCACATAATTGCCGATGTCGCGCTGCATGTCCTGCAAGGATGGCGCGCGGGCCTCGCCACGGTGATACCAATAGGGAAGACGGACGTCGCTGTTCGGGATGATGGTGAGGTAGCTATCCGGATCATTCGCAATCTTCGGCGGCAGCTCGAGATAGCCGCCCTGGATGCCGATCAGGGTTATGGCGCGCTGGGAAAGGGCATCGACGCACGTCCGCACATAGGTATGCACTGGCGCATATGCCGCGGGAACGACTTCCGCCTCCTCATGGGGCAGCGAGATATTGCGAAAGTAGAGGAATAGCGCTACGGAAAACATCAGGATAATCCCCACTATAATGAAAACAGTCACCTGTCCTCTTTTTTTATACATTACCTCTTTCACAACCAAGGGAGGTTTATAAATGTTTTTATAGCAGGATGGCGATAGAGACGCTATAAAGGCAAACGAAAGGCGAACCATGTCGTTCTGGTGCGCTCCTCAAGGATTAGGGAGCGCACCAGAACGACATCGCGGAAAAGGACACGGATACACAGAGGATGATCAGAGATGGCTACTTCCGTCGTTTGGCCTTTTCAGCCGTCAGCTTTCTCGTCAAGGCAGCATGATAATACCTTTTTGCCCAGGTGAACGACGCGAAAAACAGCACGCCACCAAGAATTGTGCTGAGCATCTCCGGCAGGAAATTTAAGACCTTGGACGCCCACACGAGAACCGCCAAGCTGCACAGCATGAGGAGGAAAGGCAGGAGCATCTTCGGCAGTCCGATGACCGACTGCATGACCATGTCTCGCCATGTGGCAAGGATGCGCTCATGTCTGGTGAACAGATGATTCATCAGATAGGTGAGGTAGAGCACGATGATGAAAAAGACAAGATGATACCAGTAATAGATCTGCATGCCCGGCGTCGGGCCATACTGCACCGCCTGATAGAGCCCCCTGAATAAATACACTACTGGCACGACAAGGATGAGCAGCCAAATCGCGTTCACGATGATCGAGCGCCACGCGAAGCGCCAGGTGTAGCGCTTTCTCGCAATGATAGCCCAGATGAGGCCGCGGGAGACAAGCCAGCCCAGGATGAGGATGAGGAAGAACAGGAAGGTGAACAGCAGGAGCTTGATGGCCACTGCTTTCGCCACGGCAGCCTGCGCAGCGTCGGTAAAAGACACGCTGCCTAATCCGCCCATCAACGAATCCGCCCAGAACTTGCCAAACCTGCCCATGGCGAGAGCAAGCGCGATGGCGAAGAGGTAGAACGCGGCGTCGGTAAGGCCGGCGAACAGCGCTCGTCTGGAGAGCAAGGAACGGAAGCTGGAGATATATTCCTGAAAGTCCTGCTTGAGGACGGCGAGCGGGGAGACCATCTTACTCGCCTACCGCTACCGCGGGTCCGCCGCCGAATGTGCCCGTGCCTTGTGTCGCTGCGGGAAGTTCCTCATTATCTGCCGGGCGTTCGCCCTTCGCCGCAGGACAATCAAAGGATAAGCCTGCGAGATCGACCGTACAGCCGATGCTTTCCGGCCTGCCTGCGTCGATGATGTCCGCGCAGAGCTTGCCATTGTCCAGCTCGTCCCTGATCTGGCTATGCAGGTTCGAATCCACAAACTCCAGGCAGACGCGGTCGAACTGCTTGCGTGACTCCCAGATGAGGGCGCTGCCGCCGGTGTACGTAGCTGGAGGGCCGTCGCAGCGCAGCTGGTTGAGATCATCGCTCGGGTCGCCGCGCTCGCCGAAGTCGACCTGCTCCATGCCTTCAGGACCGTACAGGCGAACGTAGAAATTGACATGGTCAACGCAGCCTCGCTCGCCCGAATGCTCGGTCAAGCCAGACGGCAGCACAGAAAGCGTGAGCTTGTAGATGAACAGATCATACACCTGCTCTGGCGCGGTGATGTTCGGCCTGCCGTGGACCTGCGTCTCTTCGCCCTTGACCCACATACCAATTCCAGTGTTGGCCACGTTCATGACAAGGCTGATAGTATCAGAAACGTCCGGCGTAATCCTGCAGATAGACGTTTCCCAGTTGCCAGTGAGGGCCAAACCCGTATCCGTTTCCCAAAACTCTTTCCACAATGGCGCTTCAGCAGGGATCGCTCCAAACGTGATGTAGCTGAGCACCTGCCCCCATGCTTTTCCTGCAGCGCCAGCCTCGAGCAGCGAACTCAATCGCGCCTGCTGGCGGAGGCTTCGCTGATAAGAAGCGTAACCTTGCTCTTCTTCAAGGCTCCTGCTGCAACTCGGCTCGTACCAGGCATCCGGGCACTCTCCGACGATTTCGCAGACGCCCGTGTCTTCTATCATACTGCCGCCCGCAGCATGACAATCTTCCGGCGATGGAGGGGTCCAGTATTGTGTCTGCGCGATGACTTCACCGGGATTTTGCGGCGCTGTCGCGCCGTGGGCACCAGCCTCGCACGCGGCATCGCCTTCTGGACAGAAGATATGAGCGCGCTCACCGACAGGAACGCACGTCGAGTCTGGTGGGGTCTCGACAGCGTTACATGGTTCATTCTGGATGGCGCGATATCGCTGCTTACCTTCGCTATCTTTGTACGTTATGATAGTATTGGCACCAGAGATGCATTCCTTCCCTGCAGGACAATCACCAGTGGTCACCGCCGTCTCTCCCTCATCGTTGATGTAATAGCGACAAATCCTTCCGGAAGGACATGGCGGATAGCCCTCTTCCGCAGGTCGACGGCCAGTTGCGGTGGAAGCGACAGGATGCCAATTGCCTTGCTCATCGACGTAACAGCCGCCGTCAGCCTGATGCGCATCGAGACAGGTCTGCTGCGCATTGGCACCGGTATAAACACCTGAAGCAGGAGATGCGTCTGGCGCGCCTGCGGCAGCTGCTGGACCTTCACCACCAGCCGGAGCAGCCGCGGCATCTGCGGGGACAGCCCTCCCTATCTGTAAATCGACATTTCTTGTGAGATCCGCTTGGTTAGCATAAAGGCCACCACCGACGCGATTGAGGGGAAGAGGAGTTTCTTGGTGAGCTCGATTGAACACTATCCATTGATCATCAATATTCTCAATCGTCCGGTCATGCTGGGGGGCACCATGTTCATCAGTGGCTATACTCTCCATTGCTGCATCAAATCCTGCCTGGTCTTCGCTCGAGATCGAAGCTGGTCGTCCATCAAGTTCACCACTAAGATGCCAATGACTATCAGATGATGAATAAGAGATGACTAATCTCCCGCTAGCCGGCGAACCCTGTCCTAGCACTCCGACGATTGAGGTTATAAATAGCAAGATAATTATGAAAACCGTCAGCACTGAACGACGCTTACCTATCATCTTCATCATCCTTCATTCACCCACCGGTGCCGGCGGCGCAGGCGGAGGCAGAGGCACGAACTGCTCTTCTTCCTGCGCCTTTGCCTCGTCGTGCGCCTTGATCACTTCATCAGCCTTCTTGATGGCAGCGTCGCAGCTGTTCGCGCCGAGGCCCCAGCTCGAGGCCTCGCCGAATCCTTTCACATTCTGATAGACTTC
>Ga0105164_10000334_pt1 | contig 35169 bp, 23 predicted proteins | sample VDWuncwatermetaG_FD_89674 | JGI IMG/M metagenome (GOLD analysis project Ga0105164, IMG submission 89674) | Wastewater microbial communities from Netherlands to study Microbial Dark Matter (Phase II) - VDW unchlorinated drinking water | ecosystem: Environmental > Aquatic > Freshwater > Drinking...
GCCCCCACCCCTGCCCCAGGATTAAACGGATCGTAATCGGGACATTCTGCAAGCCTCCAAACATATAATGCCACTTAGCCGCGTTATTCACCAACTGGTCCATCGCCAACAGAAAGAAATCTAATCTCTGGTGAGTCATAACGGGTTTTAACCCATAAAGTGCGGCACCAATCCCCACTCCGAGCATCCCATTCTCGGAAACGGGCGTATCAAAGACACGGTTTTCTCCAAAACGTTCCTTTAAATTTAAAGTGGTCCCAAAGACTCCCTTTGGATCGTCAACACCAAGCCCATAACAAACAACCGATGGGTCAATATCCATCGCCGTCGACAGACCTTCTTGAATGGCCTCTGCAAAACTTAGAATCCGGCTACTCACTCGGACACCCCAGAGGCAAAAAGATCTCGATAGGCTTCTGAGGAATCTGGAAAGGGTGACGATTCCGCAAACTCAAAAGCCTCGTCAATCTCGGTATGAATGCCTTCTTCTAAGTTCTCTAACTCAGATAATCCAACCTCAAAGCATTCCACAAGCTTTTGACGAAGATTGGAAACTGGATCGCGAAGCTTCCAATTCTCAAACTCAGCTTCCGAACGATATCCGATATGATTATCAAAATTAGGACCACAGTGCTCGCGCCAGCGGTAAGTTTCAAACTCTAGAAACACAGGCCCCTGACCCGACCGAATGAATCCGACCGCCTCAACCAACAACTGGTGAGCAGCCACTGCGTCGTTACCATCCCCATATTTCGCCGTCACGCCGTAGGCTTCGGCAAACTTCCACAGCGAACGTCCTTTTGGCTGACGGTACTTAAGGGGTGTGTAAACAGAATATAAATTATTTTCGCAGACGAAAAGAACGGGAAGTTTCTTAAGCACAGCAAAGTTGAGTGATTCATGAAAAACCCCCTCTTCCATGGCGGCGTCACCAAAAAACGCACAAGAGATTTGAGAACGGCCAAGGACTTGGTGCGCTAAGGCCGCGCCCACGGCAAGAGGAATGGAATTACCCACAATCGCCGTGCTCCCGCCAAATCCAACACTGAGATCAATCAGGTGCATCGAGCCACCCTTGCCCCCAGCGCAGCCCGTCGCCTTGCCATAAATCTCGGCCATCATCCGCTTAAGAGACCCGCCCTTTCCAATATAGTGGGCGTGGGCTCGGTGAGTGCTGAAAGCCTGATCCGTGGAATTTAAGACGATCCCACAGGCCGCCGCGACGGCCTCTTGTCCAATTGATAGATGGGTCGGACAACGCATTTTTCCTTCGCCATAGCGCTCCGCGATGGCTTCCTCGAGATAGCGAATCCGCACCATCCGTCGGTACAATTCCACCGCTATCGCGGGAGACTCGATTTTACTCTTTATGGACATAGTTCAGCGGTTGCTCCAAAATAGATTCGAGATTTCCCTTCACCCAGCCCACAACCTCGGTGATCCCTGTCTCTCGGCTGATATCGTCGGTCCACCCGAGTTGGGAACGCGCCTTGGTCGAATCAATCGTGTACGCTTTATCCTGTCCGAGACGCTCTGGACCTACCTTGGTAACCTTATTAAAATCAGCCCCCAAAGACCGACAAATGACTTCAACGACTTCACGCACGGAAATACCACCATCCGCCGGAGACAAATGGTAAATCTCCCCTGCCCTTCCGCGAGTCATCGCCAAATAGGTCCCATGAGACACATCATGGCTATGAATATAACTCTTAACCGCAAGCCCGCCTCCATGAAGTTCAATCGTTTTCCCCTGTAGGATGTAGATTGCGGCTCTAGGAATGATTTTAAAAAGTTGTTGATGCTTCCCATAGATATTAGTCGCACGGATCAGTCGAACCGGAAGGTTGAAATTCTTGATCAGCGGTAGAAGCGCTAAATCCCCACCCGCCTTAGACGCAGCGTAAGGAGTCGACGGGTTCATCGGCGCGTCTTCCTTGATATACCCCTCACATGTCCCATAAACTTCAGGCGACGAGGTATGAATAATCCCTTTCAAAAACCCAAGGTCTTTAAGACCAAAATATAAGGCGTGCATGGATACGACATTGGTCTGATACCAATGTTGAGGATTCTCCCAACTAGGACCGACCTCACTCTGTGCCGCAAATGTGGCCAAATACTCGGGCTGAACATCCCTAAGCACTCCCATCACTCGACCTAGATCGTGATTTAGATCCGCCTGGATAAATGTCACTTTATGAGCCGCAGGGTGGGAAAGATACGGAAGGAATAACTCTGTCTTTTCCAAAGACCGAGAAAATGCCAAGATCTTTTCGGTAGCAGGCAAGTTCAGCAGATATTCAATGAAGCAAGCGCCCGTAAAAGAATTACTCCCGATCACAGCATATCGACTCATTTACTGAACTCCTTGAATCCGGCACATCTCAGATAATTCTGAACCGGGCTGACCGACGAGATCATCCCAAGCACCAGACTCACAGATCTGCCCACCTTTTAATACATAGATATAATCACAAGTTCTCACAGTTGATAAGCGATGAGAGATCACTAAAATAGTCTTGAGCCCTCCCAGCGCTCGAACACTGGCCTGAATGGTAGACTCAGCCTGAGAATCCAAAGCTGAAGTGGCTTCATCGAGAATGAGAATCGGACTATCACGATAAAGCTCCCGCGCAATCGCAATCCGCTGCCTTTGCCCACCTGATAACCGAACACCTCTCTCACCGAGGCTTGCCTCGTACTGGTCAGGAAAATCTCGAATAAACAAATCACAGTCCGCCAAACGACTCGCTCGAATCACTCCTGCCTTGATCAAGCTCGGATCCCGTGTGTCCCACATCGATATATTATTCATGATCGTGTCATTAAACACCGCTGAGTCCTGGGTGACATAACCAAATAGAGACGATAACGAGCCTCGATCAAACTCACGGTAATCGACACCGTCAAGAGTCACGGCACCGCGTGTTGGCTCGAGCAGGCCCACAATGATATCAAAGAGTGTCGTTTTTCCCTCACCCGAATTACCGACGATGCCAATGGTCTTATTTTTGGGGATCACAAGCTCAATCCCACCTAGAATATTGCGTTGGCCATACGCAAAGGACACCCCACTCAGCCGGATCTCATGCCGGAATTCGGGAATCGGTGAATTTTGATTTGCTCCGATATGCTCTTTCTCAGAAAGCATGGCTAACAGTCGCTCATACGCTTGAAAGGAACCATCCGAGGACAGAAGTTGATTGAGCGTTTTGGGTAACATGAATAACCGATTACTGGTTCGGTAAAGCATCAGAGATGCCACAAGAATGACTGAAAGCTTCTGACCAAGTATCGATACTGAGAAAAAGAGATAACCCAGCACAAGAAAGACTCCAATTGGCTCAATCATTGTGCCTAGCCCGGTATTCAGAGTGTCCCGTCGGGCGAGAACAAGGGAATAGGATTTAACCGATTGCCTTAAAGAATCCAAAATCTTCCAATCACCGGTCGCCTTAAAATATTTAAGGTGGCCCAGAAATTGGAGAGCGAAATGTTGAAGCCGCGACGAGGTTGTCGTTGCCTGCGCGGATAATTTCTCAGCCAATCGGTTGCTGAAACGAAATACCGGTGTCGTCACCAAAGCTAATCCGGCGGCAATCACCACGAGGCGCCAATCGATGAGAACCGAGACGGAGAGATAGAACACGACTTCAAGAAGTTTTGCGATGATGAGGCTATAGGCACGAAAGCCCGCCGCTATCCGATCAACCTCGACGAGCAACACGTTATTGATATCACCCATATTCATCTCGGTGTATCTGACATACGCAACCTGTCGAATCGCGTGAATTAACGTCACTCGTAGGCGGGTCCACAGAAGCCCAATAATATTATTCCGGACCACGAGTAAATAGAGTTGGGTCAGCGCTTTGAGAAAGAAAATTCCCCCTAAGATTAAAAGAAAGGTCCCGAAGCTCAATGCTATGGGTGGCACACCCAGCCATTTCAACGGATTGTACAATGCGGGATAATCCGCTAGGCGCACGCCATTTTCTGAATTTAACAAGGGCAAGAGCATGACCAGACCAATGCTCTCAAGCACGGTAGACACCAACATCGCAAAAACAAAGTGGATTAGACCCACTCCAATGAACCGGTAAAAAAACTTCGAAAGTCTCAAGCAATAGAGAATTGAGCTCTTCATAATTCCTTGTTCAATTGCCCCAATTGGCGCCCCAACTGGCTGATTCCACGGACGTTTCGGGATGATAATGGACTTGTCAGCCCCCTGCAAGTCAAGTATGAATCGATTTTAAGGGGAAGCTGAAAACCAGAGGCGCAACATGGCGGAAATCAACCTTCTTGACCTATATCCGAAAGCCAAACGAAATCTAGAATCGAGGGCCAATTCGGCATCCGACCAGGATCGCCTCTTGGCACGGCAGTTTGGACTTGAATATTTTGATGGCACTCGAAATCAGGGCTACGGTGGCTACCGGTATGATGGCAGGTGGAAACCTGTGGTTAAACGATTTGCCAGCCACTATGGATTAAAACCAGGTTCTCGAGTGCTTGATGTCGGAAGTGCGAAGGGGTTTATGCTCTACGATTTCATGACTGAACTTGAGGGGATCGAAGTCGCCGGAATTGATATTTCTCAGTATGCCTTTGATCATGCCCTACCGGATACTAAGCCGTTCTTGAAAGTTGGCAACGCCACGGCACTCCCCTACGACGATCAATCCTTCGATCTAGTGATTTCCATTAACACGATCCACAATTTGGCGCTCCCCGAACTAAAGCAATCACTCCGTGAGATTGAGAGGGTTTCTAAACGCCATAGTTTTATCACGGTGGACGCCTACCACGACGAAACCGAACGGGCTCGGATGCTGCAGTGGAACCTCACCGCGCTCACGCACATGTATGTTCCAGAATGGGTTAAGCTCTTTGATGAAGTGGGTTATACGGGTGATTATTTTTGGTTTATCCCATGAAACCAAACCAGAGCTCATCAAAGCAACTCGGATTTGAAGCACTTAGAAATTTTCGAGAGAGTCATTCTCAAACGAAAATTGTCCACTGCCACGGTGTCTTTGATGTTTTGCACGCTGGCCATCTTGCGTACTTCCAATCAGCAAAAAACTTCGGAGACCTGCTGGTTGTCAGCCTAACTTCCGATGAGTTTGTGAATAAGGGCCCGGGACGGCCTTATTTTAATGTTGCCGTCAGAGCCAGTATGTTGGCTTCCCTTGAAGTGATTGATTACGTCGTGATCAGCCAATTCCCAACTGCCGTTGCGGTCATTGATGCCTTGCAGCCTGACTTTTACGTCAAGGGGCCTGATTACCGCAATAAATCCTCCGACACGACGGGAGCCATTTACCTTGAAGAATCTTCGGTCGAGAAAGGTGGCGGGAAACTTGTTTTTACCGACGATGACACCCACAGCTCATCCGAATTGATTAACCGATTTTTTGCGGCATGGTCGGACGACCAAATGGCAGCCATTGAATTGATCAAAGCCTCGGGCGGGATATCTGTGATCAACGAAGTCCTTGATTTAGTCAGCAAGGAATCGGTGTGCCTCGTGGGAGAACCCATCGTGGACACGTATGTCTTCTGCCAACCCGAAGCCATTTCAAGTAAGAGCCCATCCATTTCGTCAAAATATCTCTACCAAGAGGATTATGCTGGGGGAAGCCTTGCAATCGCCAATCATCTTGCAGATTTTGTCGGCCACCTCAAATTGATTACCACACACGGCGATGAACCCTATTTCGATGAGCTCATCAAAACCAAGATGGATCATCGGATTGAAATGATCGGCTACGCGGTTGACCGCATGCCAACACCCCGCAAGACTCGTTTTATTAGCTCCGATACCAAGCAAAGGCTTTTTGAGTTGACGGACTTAAAAGCCGATCAGTGGTTAACCAACGATGCTACCCCCTTCAGCCAGTTACTGCTCGACCATATCCAAAAAAACTCGACGATAACGATCCTTGCGGATTTTGGACACGGTCTTTTTGAAGCCGACGTTCTCGAAACGCTTCAAAAAGTCGAAGGATTCATTGCCTTAAATGTTCAAACAAACTCTTCAAATTTTGGATTTAACCCGTTCACAAAGCATAAGCATTTTTCTTATCTCAGCATTGACACTAAAGAGGCTCGTCTTGCGTATCATGATCGGTTTTCTGCGCCCATGGAAATCACTCGACGGATTTGCTCTGATTATCGCTATCGCAACATGAGCCTTTCGATGACTTTAGGTTCCGCCGGCTCCTATTTCTTTCCAAAAGGTGGGACTAAGGAAATCTATGTCCCTGCCTTCGCCGACAGTGTGGTCGACGCAACGGGAGCTGGCGATGCTTTCTTTGCCCTAACCAGTGTTTTAGTTAAAGTCGGCTGCCCTGAAATTATGATCCCGTTTTTAGGGAATGTTTTTGCTGGGCTTAAGACGAAAATCATTGGTAATAAGAGCTCGGTCACAAGAGCGCAGCTGATTAAGGCTGCGTCATCAATACTCAAGTGAGACATTCATGGATTATTTAGTCACAGGTGGTGCCGGATTTATTGGAAGTCATACGGTTGAGCTTCTTCTGAAGCAGGGTAACCGAGTCACAGTGATTGATAATTTCTCAACGGGCCGCCCACAGAACCTTGAGCACCTTCAGCCAAATCCTTCGCTTCGCGTCTTAGAAGCGGATATTAACGATATCGAAAAAACAGAACCCTTATACCGAGAGTCGCAGGCCGTTATCCATTTGGCGGCACTCGCTGATATTGTCCCCTCCATTGAAAGGCCGGTTGAATACCACCATGCCAACGTCAATGGGACGCTCGCCGTTCTGGAATGCTCTCGGCAAGCCGGCATTAAGCGGTTTGTTTATGCCGCGTCATCGTCTTGTTATGGCATCCCGGATATTTTCCCCACCCCGGAAACAGCGGCCATTCGGCCTCAGTACCCCTACGCCGTCACGAAGTACCTAGGAGAACAATACGCCTTATCCTGGGCAACCATTTATAAAATGCCCGTTGTCTCGTTGCGATTTTTTAATGTGTACGGCCCAAGAAGCCGAACGTCTGGGACCTATGGGGCCGTATTCGGAGTCTTTCTAGCGCAGAAACTTCATGACAAGCCCTTTACCGTCGTCGGAGATGGCAATCAGACTCGAGATTTTACCTTTGTTAAGGATGTGGCTCGAGCCATCGTCGCAGCGGCGGAATCTCAAGTCAGTGGTGAGATCATGAATGTCGGCAGCGGTGGGCACTACAGCGTCAATCGAATCATTGATCTTCTGGGTGGAACTAAAATCCATATTCCTAAACGGCCGGGAGAACCTGATTGCACCTTTGCCGACACGACAAAAATACGACAAGCGCTTGATTGGAAACCACAAACAAGTTTAGAAGAAGGCATTTCGATTTTACTCGATAACATCGACTACTGGCGGCAGGCGCCAGTCTGGACCGAAACCTCGATCCAGGCAGCAACCAAATCTTGGTTTAAATACTTAGGGAGCGAATCATGAATGAGCTTAAGTCAGTCCTAGTTACGGGAGGCGCCGGTTATGTGGGGGCTGTCTTAATCCCCAAACTTTTGTCACAGGGTTATCTTGTTAAAGTCGTCGATCTCTACCTCTACGGTGACGATGTGTTTGATCAAGTCAAAGGGCACCCTAAGCTTCATGAAATCAAGGGCGATATCCGCAACGTCGAACTCATGAATCAATCGCTCAAAGGAGTCGATGCGGTCATCCACCTTGCATGCATCAGTAACGACCCAAGTTATGAACTCAACCCCAACCTAGGAAAGTCGATTAACTACGACGCCTTCGTTTCCCTTGTCCAACTTTCTAAAACAAATAGCATCAAGCGGTTCGTCTATGCGTCGAGCTCAAGCGTTTACGGAATTAAAGACGAGGCGGAAGTCACCGAGGATCTCAAGTTGGAGCCGCTTACCGATTACTCAAAATACAAAGCCCTCTGTGAAACGTACCTACTTGAAAACACTCAAGATGAGTTTACGACCCTAATCATTCGGCCAGCCACCGTCTGTGGGTATTCCCCCCGGCTCCGGTTAGATCTGACCGTCAACATCCTCACAAACCACGCGATCCAGAAAGGTGCCATTACGGTCTTTGGCGGCGACCAGAAGCGGCCTAATATTCATATCGAAGACATGACCGATCTCTATCTTGAATCGCTCAAGTGGCCTCATGAGAAAATTCACCGCAAAATTTTCAATGTTGGTTATGAAAATCACACGGTGAACCAGATTGCCATGATGGTCAAAGAGGTTGTAGGCGACCAAATTGAAATCAATGCCATCCCCAGTGATGATCACCGTTCCTACCACGTGTCATCACAGAAAATATTCCGTGAACTTGGATTCAAACCAGCTCATACCATTAAAGACGCGGTAGAAGGCCTTAAGAATGCTTTTGATCAAGGCCTCATCCCCGACTCACTCTCCTCGTCTAAATACTTCAACATCAAGCGCATGCAAGAAGTCGATCTCTCCTAAAGGTACGGCCTTACTTTAGGATTCCCTACGAGAATCAGCGCCATAAGGAAAAAGGTGCCCGTCGACTCATATGGATGACCCTTGGTAGTCAAGGCTAAATGATCTTCCCTTATAACTTCGTAGCTCTATGAGCATCGAGGACTGTTCCAACTCATATCCGCGTGCTGGTTAACGCATTAAGTAGGATCCGAACTGGCCTATCCACCATCTTTTGTCAGATACTTTAGTCTAGGTCGACGTGTCGTGGGCTGCCATATTCCTGCTTTACGAGCTCGTTTTTTACTCGGGATTTAGCCTTAAAAATCTTTATGCGGCTTTGTTGAGCGATTCCCAGATAAACCCGAGCATTTCTCTAGCACAGGCTACAGTAACCTTGTTCTTGGTTTTACCCGCAAAGATCAGATGCATCGCCTTCTTATTAAGTCGCAACATGCAACGGTCCGCGATTTCTATAAAAGGTTGATCAACCCCTTTCCGCCTCTTTTTTAAATCAACGCTAATTTTGACTGCTTTAGATGCGCTCTGAGAGGCTTCTACGACCGCAGTACGGATATGGCGGTTTCCCATTCGGGTGATAGAGAATTTTTTCTGGTTCTCTCCAGAGCTGTGCTCAGAAATATCCATTCCGCTGTACGAAGTCAGCCTTTTAGGGTGATCAAACCTCTTGATATCTCCAATTTCCGTAGTCAAGGTCATGGCAGTAAGGGTGCTAATCCCTCGATAGCTACAGAGCGCTTTGACGGCTTTTTCATAAATTGGTGATTGTGAATATCTTACGATTTCACAGTCGTAGGATTCAACTTGAGCCTCTAACTGTCTTAATGCCATTAGAAGTGATTCAAGATTAAATTTGAGAGCGGGATAGGAAAGTTTAGCAACTTCCACCGACAGCCATTGCCGATGGACCGTCGTCCAATGGTGGGCTGTTGCGTTATCGGGAGTTTGCCTAAAATGGAGATTATTCCGTCGACAAATCGATAGAATATGGGATTTTACATTCCTGACTCGCTTCACCAAGAAAGCCCTAGACCGTATCAAATCTCGAACGGATTCCTCTTCTTCATTCGGAACGTGTACCTTAGTCAATAACCCTTGCTTGTAGTACCGGGATAATTTTCTAGCATCGATTCGGTCAGTCTTGACCCTCCGACCATTTTCTCTGGGAACCAAAGAAGGCGCAATGACATCGCAAAGATGCCCAGCCGCATCTAACTTTCTCTGCAAAGAAAATCCAACGTAGGTTGCTTCATAACAAATGCGAAGCTCATAACCTCGGTCCGTGAAATCTCTTAGTTTCTTACACAGAACATCAACTCGAGGGCGACAATTGAACTCAAACTCTTCCGACCCTCTTTGGCTCGTCAAATGACAGTGAAAAGCCTTATCATCGACTTCTAATCCTACAAATAGTATATCGTTTGGCATGGATGGCTCCTTGGTTAAGTGTTTTCTAATAAGCACACTTTGGGCTAACCAGCGCCCGTTTACAACCAGGCGGGTCATCCATACCTTCTTTCCACACTTCCCTTCAGTAATTCTCGATGAACGTAGTTTGACGCTAACGCAACAGTTATGGGCAGGAGAATTGACATTCAGATTGCCTTCGATAAAGCAAATGCTCTCATGAGCGCGCAGGGTTATTGGTGCTTTGTCGAAACGGATTAGGCGCGCTCAGCCTGCCCATAACGCCTTCGTATCGCGGCTTCGGAGACCAGGAACAAAAGAGCAGGATCGTCGCCGCGAAGCATCAAGTTAATGACTCGCATTTGCTCCAGCGACGATCCTGCTCTTTTGTCCTAAATTTCATACGAACTAATTTTAGAATTCAGCCAAATTCAGGGTTATTTATTTTTCACCCAGAATTGCTGACTTCCCTTCGGGAGGTGTGGAAAGTAGACGGGCACCTTTTTCTGTGGGATGAATCCTGAGATGCAGACCAAGGCCGCTATCCTTTATCAGCTCAATGAGCCCCTTGAGATTGAGACACTTCAAATGCCTCGCCTTGAGGCGGGGCAAGTTTTGGTTAAGATTGCGTACTCTGGACTCTGCGGGACTCAACTTCTTGAAATTCAAGGCAAGAAGGGCATCGACAGATACTTACCTCATGCGCTTGGCCATGAAGCTAGCGGAACCGTCGTTGAGATCGGCCCCGGAGTGACGCGGCTGAAGCCTTCGGACCGAGTCGTACTCTCGTGGATTAAGGGCCCTGGGCTAGATGCAAAGGGCCCCGGTTATCGAACAGCCCGAGATGGCGCTGTCGTCAACGCGGGCTCCATCGCGACTTTTAGTGAGTTGGCGATCGTGGCGGAAAATCGTTGTACCGTCATCCCACCAGAGTTTTCGTTGGATGCCGCAGCTCTTTTAGGGTGTGCGGTTCCCACGGGCGCAGGGATAGTCTTGAATCAAATGAGAGCGAATGGAAGTGATAGTCTTGTGATCTTTGGCGCAGGAGGCATTGGGCTCAGTGCGCTATTGGCCGCCGCCAGTCTTAACTGCTTCCCCATTGTCGTGGTTGATATTAGTCACGACAAACTGGAATTCGCGAAATCCCTTGGCGCGACCGACGTTGTCTCAGCCTTGAGCCCAAGCGCCTTAGAAGAGATTCAATCTATCACGCGAGGCGGAGCCGATTTCTGCCTTGAAGCCAGCGGTGCCGCACCAGCAATGGAACTCGCCTTCCAAGCGACCCGCCGCCACGGCGGCCGGTGCATTTTAGCCGGCAACCTCTGTCATGGTTCTACGATTGCGATCGACCCGTTTGAACTTATCATGGGGAAATGCGTCGAAGGAACGGTTGGCGGAAATGCCAACATGCCTCGAGATATCGCTTCGTACCTAAGGCTCAACAGAAAGGGTTCATTTCCCTTTGAAAGATTGATTTCAAATATCTATGGCCTTGATACCATTAACCAGGGTTTCGAATCGCTTAAAAAGGGCCTCCTTGGACGAGCCCTTATCCAAATGGAGACTTAAAATGCCCACGCTTAGCTCAGATTTGATCGAGACAACTGAAAACTGTAAGAAGGCATCCGATTATTTTCAACATTACCGCCGTGGCATTCAAAAGGCGCTCTCCACGGTCAATCCCGACCAAGTCGATTTCGCCTTTGACCTTCTTCTGAAGACAGTTTCACGAGCCGGCACAGTATTTGTCGCTGGTAACGGGGGATCTGCCGCCATCTCAGACCATTTGGGCTGTGATTGGATGAAGGGGGCGTCGACGACCCAATTTCCTGTCAAAGTTCAGTCCCTCGTTTCGAATGTCGCTCTACTCACAGCCTATAGCAACGATCACTCCTTTGAATCGGCCCTATCCCACCAACTCGAAATTTTAGGCTCGGCCAATGATCTTGTCGTCATGATTTCCTCGTCGGGAAATAGCCCAAACATTATCGAACTAGCTAAGAAGGCTAAACAAATGAATATTACGTCCATAGCTCTGACTGGGTTTCAGGGCGGAGAGCTTAATACCCTAGCCTCGGCTCCCATCCATGTTCATTACAACGATTATGGCGTCGTAGAAGATTGCCACCAGAGCCTGATGCACACACTTGCCCATTTTCTAATGAAAGAATTAGGGGCTAACCGCGCGTTTTCGGAACGAATAACATCCACCCTTTACGCTCGGGACCGACTCTCAAACCTAGCTGATTAATTGGCTCGATAATATTTTGACGAGGATCATACAAAATACCGCGACCTTCAGGTAATTTAATCATCATCGACTTATTAGCCGAAAAGAAAAAATAGGCTTCAGTTTTATCGGAGTGTGCATGGGCAAAATCAGCATTCCATGCATCGGGAATAAAGCGTGTCTCAGTTGAAAGAGTCAATTGTTGAATTTTTAATTGTATTTCCCGAGTCAGCGACTGAGTCGTTGGCATGACATCAGAGGTCACTAATTGATTATTAGGGTATTCAGAATAGCTAAGCGCGATATCCCCGCCCGCCATCAAAAACGCCCAGATAGAATCCCCGTCAAGCGGAAACTGATGAAAAATTAACTTGGCAGGAAAACGCCTTCTAATTTCAGAGACCTGCCGATAAATCGAACTAGGAGAAATATACTCTGAGCCAATATAGCGACCAGAAATCTGCTTCCCACCTTCAGGAAAAAAACTCGATCCATCCTCTTTGAACCACCAGTAACTCAGATCGACGACACCAACGTCGCTCATCAGTTTTGAGTCTGAAAAGATCGTATCGATAATGTTCTTGGGAGCGCCAATACCAATCCGATCAGGCGGCACCCCGCGCTTCCTAAGTTGGTCTACGAAAAATCTTAAAAATCTATCGTCACCCGTGTATTCATATGCGGGCATCAGAATGACGTTGTTCAAAGACCCAATAGACTGAATCACATGATCAAAGTATTTCTCGTGCAGAGCCCGTGTCAGATTATTAGAAATATTAAAAAAATCGTCGGCAGCAGGAATTTGCAGTGGCATCGAAACGCCATTGATATTGTTAGTAGGCCGCCATGGAAAATCAACATAATGGGCCTGCTTACTCGCGTTCTTACCCACGAGATTATGGTGCAAATAAAAACTATAAATTAGCTTCACACCCTTGGCGTTCAGTGCCTCGGCCAGTTGCTTCAACCGATCAAAATATTCAGGGTCGAATTTAGATAAATCCCATTTATTTAAACCGTCACATGCCTTACCGACTCCCACTCCCTCGACACGTCGCCAGGGCATCCTAAAAAAGGGTGGCATCACATGGGGATCGTCACTATGGCAGGCGACACAATGAGACCCTCGACGACCATCTGACCACAGAGGCGGAAACACAGAAAACGAAGAAACTTTGGATGCTACCAGTCGGTTGACGAACTTTTCGATGGACACAGTACCTAAAGGGCCCACCGCTTCTCTATCGTCACAATCGTTGCATTTTCCAACCCTAAAAATAGAATCAGTTCGATGGCCACCCCACCAGCCGTTGATAAATCCAATCCCTCCTGCGAACACTCGACTTGCCGAACAAAAAGCAAAACCAGAACAAATGATTGTAATGAGAACAAAAAACTTAGCGCTCAGCATTTTTTAAAGATCCCTGCCTGCCATGACAAGCGCACGAACATTCTCTACTGGAGTCTCTGGGAAAATTCCGTGACCCAAGTTAAGAATCGAAGGCTTCGAAAGAGATTGGAGCTCTCGAATGAGATCCCGCGCTCTTTGCCCCACTTGCTCGGCCGAAGCCGTCTTGAGAAGCACGGGGTCCAGGTTCCCTTGAAGGGAAAATTTTCCGCCTAACTCGACGTCAATTTCAGTCATCGTCCGAAGGCTATCGACGCTAATCACATCGGCTCGGAGCCGCGGAAAATGCTCATGGAGATGGTGCGCATGCTTTGCAAAATAAATAACGGGAATTCCCTTAGCCGCCATCCCATCAAAAATCTCGTTCAAAAGATCCACATAGAACTCAGAGAAAAAGGCAGCCGGCATTTCCGAAGCCCATGTATCAAAGAGTTGAACGATTTGCGCGCCTTGCTCACATTGGTACTGCAGGTATTGAGTCGTCGCCTTTGCCAAATGCTTTAATGCCATCTCGAATTGGCTTCTGGAATTAAAAAGACTTCCCAGAATTTTAAGATACTGTTTAGATCCCTTCCCCTCGATTAAATATGAGGCGACAGTCCACGGGGCGCCCGCAAAACCAATCAGAGCGATTTCAGGGTCAAGAGACGCTCGAATGGAATTCAGTGTTTTACCCACGAACCCAGTATGGAACGTAGGGTCATAGTTCTGAAAAAAGGCAAAATCCGATGGCGTTAACGGATTTTCAAGATAAGGCCCGACGGACTCTTTCATCTCAATCTTCACGCCCATGCCATAGGGCAAGGAAAGGATATCGGCAAAAAATATAATCGCATCCACAGGAAACTCATGGAGCGGAAGCAGACTTACCTTGGCCGCGATTTCTGGGTTGGTGGCCATCTCCCAAAAGGTTCTGCCTTGCCGAATTGCTTGGTAACTCGCCAAATAACGACCCGCTTGGCGCATCATCCAGACAGGTGGTCTGCCACTTACCTCACCCGACAAATGTCTCAGTAGATAGGGTTTCATCGACTAAACTTATACCCCAGTCCACGCACAGAATGAATGTATTTCGGTGTCTTTGGATCGGGCTCAAAAAATTTCCTTAACCGAAGAATAAAGTTATCGACTGTCCTATGGGAAGGAAAGACATGATACCCCCATACTTTATCCAAAATCTCAGACCGATTGACGACCTCACCCTCATGCTCCACCAAAAGCTTCATAAGCATCGCCTCTTTCTGAGATAAGTTAAACGCACGCCCTGCGTGACGACCCGACAGGTTGGCAAAATCAATTTCATTCTCTTCCCATTGGAATGTACTCTCATGCCGAGGCCATTGCCCGTACCATGATCGCCTTCGCAGCATGCCTTTAACTCGTAAAATCAATTCTTCCGTTTCAAATGGCTTAATTAAATAATCATCGGCTCCCGACTTTAAACCATCAATTCGATCTGAGGGCTCCGAAAGGGCTGAAAGAATCAAAATGGGCGTCGTGGATGTTTTTCGACGGATCTGCTCACATAACTCCCTACCGTTGCGCTCCCCCTTGAGCATGATATCGATTATAAAAAGATCCCAACGGACAAAATCATCCTGCCAAATGGACTCCGCAGCCTCAAACCGATCGACGCCATAACCTAAAGAAGAAAGCTTCTTGCCAATTAGAGAAGAAATGGTTTGGTCATCCTCGACAAAGCACAGTCGCTCGCTCATAATCCCTCCGGCGCACACGGAAGAATAATCTCAAAGCACGCACCCTTACCCTTCCCATCAACCACTTGAATCGACCCCCTATGCGCTGAGATAAAGAGCTTGGCCAAATACAGACCTAAGCCCGTCCCGGAAATCGCAGAAATCGAACGGCCTCGGTAAAAGCGATCAAAAATCCGAGAACGATCTGCCTGCGAGATTCCCTCTCCATTATCCTCAATCAGTAGCCGCACGCGGCCTCGGCTATCCAAATCAGCATCCACTCGGATCCATTTTAAAACCTCGGCAGGATAAAGCACTGCGTTTTCAATCACACTCTGCAACGAACTCGAAAGGGTCATTTCATCCGCCTGCACCAAAAGACCTGAACTCACATTAATTTCGACTACCACCTGCCTCTGCTCTAATAAAGGACCCAGCCGATGCATGATCCGATCAATCGCCTCCCTCAAGACAATCGGTTCAAAAATCAGTTCATGGCGTTCCATCCGATCCCAATCGAGAACCTTCTGTAGAACCCCAGATAGCCGTCGGATCTCAGTCACCGCTAAACTGATCTGGCCCTTTAGCCCATCTCGGTCCTCGTACGTTTCAGCGATCGACTCTAAGCGCAACTTCAGCGCCGTAAGCGGCGTCTTCGATTCATGGGAAACCATTTCAATAAACTGGCGCTGCTGCCGACGAATCCTCTGATCTCGTCGGTACATTGAGAAAAGAACGTAGAGCCCCACACAAGTGAGTAACGCAAAGAACACAGATTCTGATAAAAACATAAAATGACTTCGCGAAGCGGCTTGGTGGATTTGGTCCGCCTCAACGCGTTTCTCAACTGATGAAGCCTCCCCGTACTTGAACTCCAAATGACGTAATTCGAGGTTTGCTTTCTCGTCTACATTTTTTAGAAAGACAAAAGTCCACCAGGTGACTTGCGACAAGATTAATAGGGTGATTCCAATGAAGATCGCTCGAGAGTAATCAGACGTTTTAGGAAATGCTTTCAAGACGACCGATAACCTCCGCTAGGATTGAGTCAGAATGCGACGTCGATATAAAACCAACCTCATAGGGAGAAGGCGGAAAATAAACACCCACTTGAAGCGCCTTGGCATAGAACTTCGAATAGGCTAGGGCGGACTCAGCACTTAGCGGCCTTGCAAATCCCTGACCCTCATCCCAATTAAACCAAAACATCGACGCTATCTCAGTATGCGACTTTGCGCCCCACCGTTTTAAGACTGGGAAGAGTCCCTCAATGAAAGTCGTCGTCATTTTCTCAAGATCCGAATACGGTTTCATGCTGTCAATGCTGGATAACATTGTCACACAGGCCCGAGTCGCTAGCGAATTTCCCGACAGGGTACCCGCTTGGTAGACGGGGCCCACCGGAGCTAAAACATCCATCAAAGCCTTTCGACCACAGACCGCTCCAACAGGGATCCCTCCCCCGATAATTTTTCCCAGAGTTACTAAATCGGGCTCAATATCAAAATACCCGGCAGCCCCATGCCAACCCACTCGAAACCCCGAGATCACTTCATCAAAGATCATTAAGGATCCCGACGCATGAGCTAGCTGAGTGAGCTCCTGTATGAGCTCACGGCTCGGTAAAAACAAGCCATGGTTAGCAGGGATCGGCTCGACGATGACGGCGGCAATCTCCTTACCATATTTTTTAAACACATCGCGCCAGGTTTCAGGGCGATCTAAATTCGCCACTAAAGTATCTTGAATAGCCGAAACGTTCACTCCAGCAGAACTGGAATCAGCAAGGTGTGCCACGCCACTACCCGCTTTGACTAAGAGACCGTCTGAGTGACCGTGATAACACCCTTCAAATTTTAAAATCTTTGAACGCCCAGTGAAACCACGTGCCACGCGAATCGCCGTCATCACCGCTTCGGTTCCGCTATTAAGCAACCTCACTTTATCGAGGTACGGATAGGCCTTTAAGATCCAACTTGCCGCTTCAACTTCAAGAGGATTATTGGCGCCAAAGCTAATACCTTTTTCAATCTGAGCGCTTAGCGCTTCTTTAAGAACCTTCGGACCATGCCCTAAAAGATGCGGGCCAAAAGAAAGGCAGAAATCGACGTAACGATTCCCATCAACATCAAAGAGATAGGGTCCGTCTGAGCGCTCAAAATAGATTGGAAAACCACCCACATACTTAAAGGATCGAACGGGTGAATTCACACCGCCAGGAATTTTAGACTGGGCCTCGTGCCATAGTTCGTGAGATCGATTCATAACCACTTCCCCTGAGCGGCTTCCATCGCGGAATACGTAACAATCACATCCGCACCGGCTCGTCGAATGGCCATCAGATTTTCGATCGTCATCTTTGCAGCGTCCACTAAACCAGTTTTGGCCATCAACTTAACCATCTGATATTCGCCACTCACACTGTATGCCACGACGGGCACCGTTGAAATCGCCTTTAAATCCTGGATAATATCCAGATAAGCCAACGCAGGTTTTACCATCACCAAATCCGCTCCCTCAGCTAGATCAAGTGAGAGTTCCCGAAGCGCTTCCGTTTTATTGCGGTAATCCATCTGATACGTCGCTCGGTCCATCCCCTTCGGCGACGAGTCGAGCGCATTGCGAAACGGCCCATAATAACTTGAGGCGTACTTCGCCGTATATGCGAGCACGCCAGTATTTGTTAATTGATGCTCGTCCAAGGCTTGGCGTATCGCTCCAATGCGGCCGTCCATCATATCCGACGGCGCGACGAAGTCGGAACCTGCCTGGGCATGCAGTACCGCCATCTTCGCAAGAAGCCCGAGGCTTCGGTCATTCTCAACCTCGCCAGATTCTAGAATCCCGCAATGCCCATGATTGGTGTAGGGACAGAGACAGACATCACTCATCAAAACGACATGTTCTTTAAACGTTTCTTTAAGACGACTAATCGCCTGGACAATGGTTGATTCTCGGGTCAAGCCAGAGGCAGCCTCAGCGTCTTTCGCATGCTCAGGCGCACTGCCAAAGAGAAGAACCTGATGGATCCCAAGCGTTAGAGCCCTTTCAACCTGGCCCAGAAGTCTTTCAATCCCCCAACGTGAAACGCCCTCAAACCCTGCGATCGGCTCTTCTGCTCGCGGATCTTGTGCTAAAAAAAACGGTTGAACGAGCTGCTTAACCCCTAGCTGCGACTCCGCGACGAGCTCTCGAACCCATTCGGTTTTTCGTAAGCGGCGCGGCCTGATCACAGAATCTCTCCAAGCCTCGAAAAATCACTATTTGGCAGACTGATGACTTTCTCAAACCCCCTGGTACGAAGGTGGTCATTCGTAAAATCCCCCATGGCAATCAACCGGGTCTCAGACCTTAGCGGATAATAATCTAAAAATGCTTCAGCCTGAGTCGGACTGGTCAGAATTAAGGCGTCACAGCCATTCACAAGCGCTAAAGAAGAGGCTGAATCCTCGGGGTTAATTCGCAAACCTTGGTAGATGGGAACGAGGCAGACCTCACAGCCTAACTCGCGCAAACGATCGGCGATCAGTCTTCGCCCGTTCAAGGCAGACGGCATGAACACACGCGGCTTGATTCGGTTATTACTGATAAGATCCTCGAACTCTTTTAGAAAGCCTTCCGACCCGCTTTCGGTCGGATAGAAATCACTGAACCAACCCTGTTCTTCGGCAAATCGTGCCGTACTCTCACCGATGCAGGCGATCTGGGATTCAACCGGAAACTCCCTATTTGCTTTTTTCAGAAAATCGGAAAAAAAGCTCAGAGACCGTCGACTAGAAAATATGATCCAATCAAATGGCTTTGCAATAAGCCCCTCTTGAATGCCTCGGGGCCAATCAATTGCCTCGTAACGAAGGGTTGGAATCTCAACCCATTCGACCGCCACGTCGCCCCTTAATTCTGGCAACTCATGACCGACTCCCGTAACACCCACTCGAATGACGTCCATTGGATCATACCCTCACACTCAAAAACGGCCTAAAATGGTCTACTGTTTTTTCGACGAGAGTGTCGCGATTAGCGGCTGAAAAGTCAAAGTGGATGAATCGATTCCATATTCGCTTACCATCAGGTAGATCTTCCTTAACTCCAAGAAAGACATATATTTTCCACAAGTTAGTCTGAATCCTCTCGCATAGAACACCTAGGGGCAACGTGCACCCTCCTTCCATCCGATTCAGAATTTCACGCTCCACGGCCGTACACTCTGAGGCGGATGCATTATTCCACCGACTTAATCCCTTCGCCCACGGTCGATTCAAATCCTCAGTTCGGATTTCAACTGCCAACGCACCTTGACCAGGCGCTGGGACAAACTGAGTTGGGTCTAGGGCTAAACACCCAAGCCCCTCAAGGGATAATCCCAACCGGTTAATACCCGCTGTAGCTAGAACCACCGCATCCAACTTCCCTTCGGAAACTTTCTGCACTCGAGTCGGAACATTCCCCCTCAGTGACACCAAAGTTGCTTTCGGGTTTTTCTCTAAAATCATGGCTTCTCGCCGTAAAGAGCTCGTCCCAATGCAAACTCCCTCGGCAAGATCAGAAAGCGATTGCAAGGAGCCAAGACGCGGGTGGTAGATCACACAATCACTTGCCGACTCCCTTTCAGAAACAGCAACCACTGAAAGTCCATCGGGTTGTACCGTCGGAAGATCTTTGAGTGAATGGACCGCGGCATCAATTTCTTTGTCGAGTAATTTCTTTTCCAGAACTTTGGTAAAGACACCCGGCCCAGACGAAGGCATTGCGTAGAGTGGGTCTTTAAGATTCGTATCGCCTTCACTTTGGATAAATACCCATTCGACTTTAAAACCCTCAGACTCTAGACAATCCCCGACTACTTTCGACTGAACTCGAGCTAAGTCGCTTTTGCGGGTTCCTAGGCGCACCACATCTCTCATTAAACCACCATAAAGGAAGATGATTCCGGAGAACTTGCCACATGCCGTAGCACCGTGCGCAAGTGTTCCCTTGATTGGTGTAAATTACGACGGACCAACTTCTCGGCCCAGACCTTAAGACGCGCATGAAATTCAGGTGGAAACTCCTCTTCAATTAACTCGAACACTTGAGCCAGACTCGCCATCAGCTCAGGTTCGACTGCGCTAAACTGACGAATCACTGGGCCTTCTTTTTGAGTACGACAGAAAGCCCTTAAAGAATCCTCAATCATCTTCTCCGCAAGCCCGATCGACTCCGACCGACTCTCGATATTCACCCGAGCCACCTGCTGAAGATCGTCCAACCGAACAATCGAATGGCAATCACAATCAAAGACACCGAAACCAATATCATCCGGCTGAGCCAAATCAAAAAACACCCTAGCCTGAGGTTCAAGGCTCTCTAAAAACGTTTGATCAAATAAGGGAGCCCCGGCACCTGTCGCCGTAAAAAGATAATTAAACGCCGCCGGATCGGATAGAAAGGATTCGAGGGAATGAACCTCCACCTTTTTCGACTCGGCAAACTCAGAAAGTGCCGACACCGTCCGATTCACCCAATGGATTTTCAGACCCGGCCGATTCTCTAAGAGCCAACGCAGCACGCAGAGGCTAATGGGGCCCCGGCCCACCACCGCGACTGACGTAGGCGCCACCCGCGACTCCCACTGCTGAAAACTCTCCAGCGCAAGCGACGCCACGGACACACTGCGAGCCCCAATCTCGGTTTCCGTCCTCACGCGCTTAGCAATCTCAAAAGCGGATGAAAACGCCCTTCGCAAATCGACCTCAACCGCAAAACCCTGCTCATCTGTCCAACGCAGACTTTCTTTTAGCTGACCTAGAATCTGCGATTCGCCAACTGCCATGGATTCCAAGGACGACGCCACTCGGAAAAGATGCCGCATCGCCGATTTACCTTCTAAATGGTACCCGCGGTAATAATCCTCTTCAGACGACCCGAGTGCTTTGAGCATCTTTAGCCACCGAGGCCTCATATCCAGAAAATGATCTGGTGCCGTCGTATAAAACTCCACTCGATGACATGTCGCAAGATAGACCAGATCAAGAAGCCCAGCTTCCATGATCAGGCGCTCCACCATCTGCTTTCGCATTTCAGGTTTAAGGAAGAGATGGGACCTCAGATCAGAATGACTACGACGAAAATCGGTTCCCCAAACGTGGATCAACATGACTTTCTATCCTACCCAATTGAGATCGGAAATTGTCATGAAACTGTCATGAGCCGCTGAATCATCATTTCTGTGACGCAATCGAGCGCTGCCAAAGCCTCCAGGCATCCTGGTCCTTTGCCGCATAATCTTTTCCAGAGACTTTTCTCAGAACCCCATGAGTCAATTCCTGCACATAGGGCTGTTCCGTATTCATCAAAGCAAATAGATCGGGAATGGAATGCTTCAGGACTTCTTCCCGAACCTTGTTGGAATTCATCACCATGAGATTCAAAATATAAACGGCCTTCATGCGATCCGACACTTTCGGAAACGCCAACGCCTCAAGAATTGGCGCCACCGACACCACTAATTGGGGATGGTATTCCGTCACATCGCCTAATACCCTCAGAGCGTTATTTCGAACGCTGAAACTTGGATCATGCAACGACTCTTGCATCAATCGAATCACCTCGTTGCCATCGGAAAGATACGCCAACACATAACACGCAGCAGCCCGATACAACTCGCGCCCATCCTTCAGCCGAAATTGAACGAGGGCGTTCTTATGCTTCTTCACCCCCTCAACAAAAATCTTCTCGAACTTCTTTAGCTTGGTATGCTGATGACCAAACGGACAATGAAATGCGACACACTTCTCGGACTCCGGCTCAAGCAGATCCTTACCTATTAAATCAAAAGCAAGCTGCTCATACTCCAACCACGCCGCAACGACACCACCGGGGTCTTCCAACGTCTCAGTAGGAATTGGCCGGAAAGGCATCCGACGAGCCACATCCTTATCCTCGACGACTTCGAGGGTCATAAAGAGCTTAAGACCTTCTGGCTCCATATACTGAGTCACACTCCAATCCGTGTACGCGAACTCATATTTTTTCTTCACCCTCTCCGCGAGTTTCTTCTCCCACTCGGGCGCCGACGCATCGCCTGCCAGACCCTTCGCAATCCAAACACTCAGATCCTTGCCCAAAAACTTTTTAAGCGCATAGGCATTAATCTTATCCGTCCCAAAAGTCTCCACTCCCCCAACCTGAGGCCGACTTGGATCCTGAACTGAACTTACCGCCGGACTTGCCGCCGGTTCCACCTTCGAAGTTTTACGATTTTTGAGTAACCCAGATTCCGTCTGATTCCCTTGTGAATCGGGCCTAGTCCGCTGATTAAGTGGCAGCGTATTATCTTTCTTCACTGAATCCACCGCAAACGATGACAGAACCCAAAACAGACTTAAGATAATAACCTTGATCATTCGCTCCCCCTGTCCGACGACTATTAGCATAACAACCGATACCGGATACGACAACCTGCCCTTGCCAGAATCTCCCCCTCAGTTGAGGATAACAATAGAAGGAGCCTCTAATGAAATTATTTCCAATCCTACTGATCGTGTTAACGATCACCGGATCACTCATCGCCTATGATCTGCCGCCGATAAAAGAATTACCGTTTGAAGCTCTCCCCACTAAGCCGCTTAGCCCTAAAGATAACCCCACCACAAAAGTTAAAATTGAATTAGGAAAACAGCTTTATTTTGACCCGCGCCTCTCAATTGACGGCACCGTTTCGTGCAACTCCTGCCATCATGTCTTTGGAAGCGGAACGGACAACCGTGCCCTCTCCATCGGAGTCCGAGCCCAAAAAGGCGGCAGATCCTCTCCCACCGTCTTTAACGCTGCCTTCTACTCCGTCCAATTCTGGGATGGACGCGCCAACACCCTTGAAGACCAAGCCAAGGGGCCCCTAACCAACCCGATTGAAATGGGAATGCCGGACCATGCCAGTGTCGTCAATCGACTCATGACCATCCCCGGCTATGTCGAATCATTTGACCAAGTCTTTGGGAAAGCTCAACTCAATATCGACAACGTTGCCAAAGCCATCGCTGCATTTGAACGCACGTTAATCACTCCCAGTCCCTTTGACCAATTCCTTCAAGGCAACCGAAACGCCCTCAATGATTCTCAGAAAAAAGGCTTAGCGACCATCCTTGAGGTCGGTTGCACAAGCTGCCATAACGGGCTTTTAATGAATGGCCCAGAAATGCCCATCGGAGAAGCTGCGTGGCAGAAATTCCCGACATTCACCGACAGCGAATACGTTCAGAAATATGATTTACTGAAAGACAAGGGCCGCGCGGACGCGACCAAAAATGAAGAGGACGCACACTTCTACCGAGTCCCGACATGGCGCAACATCAGTCTAACGGCTCCCTATTTTCATAATGGATCGGTGAAAAGCCTCGAAGAAGCCGTCAGAGTCATGGCAAAAGTCCAACTCAACAAAACCATTACCGACGAACAAGTTCAATCCATCGTGGCATTTTTGGGCAGTCTAACAGGAGAACTCCCAAAGATGACCTTACCCAAGCTCCCACCCACTTCCGGCACCAGTCTCGTAGGAAATGATTAATTGTATATGAACACTCAGGTTGTTCAGTGGGCGCACAGAATGAAGAAGAAAGACCTCATTGTGCAGTTTTGTAGTCCCAATTGAATTGATTGATAAGCCAAAACAATTCGACTACTTCTGTTCTTGATCCTAATTTTGTGGAGGGACAGGCAGATCTTCCTCTTAAGGAGAATACTCCCGAGTGAATAAACCCTGTAAAAATGAGTATCTGCGTGAAATTCTCTTGGACGCCTGGCGGGCCGCTCTAGGAACGGAGCAGATTGGGCTGACGGATAGCTTCTTTGCCCTCGGTGGTGATTCACTCGCGGCACTACGCATCGTCACTAATATCAGGCGGCACGGAGTTTCACTTAACATTTCCGACATGGTGAGTGCCCCTACGATTGAAAGTCTGATAGCACTGCTTGAATCACGTGGCGGTCCGACCACAGAATGGTCGAAAAACAAGGCTCAAGCGCCACCAAGTTCTGTGGTCCTTGGGAGGGCACAAGGCCATACCACGCCCATTCAAAAGGGGTTTTATCTTTACAATCAACTCCATACCCAGTCCGATACGTTGGTTCTTCAGTACCTTTTTAAGCTGACGGGTAAAATCAGTCCGATTGAATTAGAGACACGATGGAAAAAAGCAACTGAGCGATTCGAGCTACTGCGCAGTTCTTTTCGGGACGACCCCGAATACGGAATTGTCCAAGAACCCCATGCTTCCATTAAGCCCGATATTCGCCATTCGATGATCGTTCCGCCGGTTTCTGTAGATGTGGCGCTAGAGAAGCTCTTCTATCAAGATCGGCAGGAAGTCTATCATGTTAATCGGCCGGGGTTGTTTCGGGTCTACCTGGTTTCACAAAATGAGACCGAATATTTTATGCTTTGGTCCATTCATCACCTGATTATTGATGGATGGTCACTGTATTCCGTTCTTGATTTCGTATTTCACGGCACAGAAAGCAGCTATAAAGACTTTTCAGAGGTAAGTGGGGCTTTCGGTGGCGATTGGATTGAATCTGATTACTGGAAAAAATATCTCGCTAATTATACGAGCTCAGACAGTCTATTAAGATCTTGTCCCATTGCTGAAAAACGGGAAGAGGACCACCACCGAATTCTTGGGTCGATAGTCGATACGAAAGACATTCGAAGCCACTTGAAGCGGGAGAATCTAACGGTCGGAAGCTACTTGTACTACTGTTGGCTCCTTGCGCTCGCACAAGAAAATGGTGACGGTGACGTGCTTACCGGTGTTGCGTTTGCGGGACGAACCAGTGCACTCGTGGATGCCGACTTGTGCGTGGGGCCTTTTGTCAATACGCTGCCGCTGCGTTATCGATTCTCAGCCGACCGAACTATATTGGATGGAAATAAGAGTCTCGCGAAGGATCTCTTTGCGCTAATGGAAAGAAGTGATCAGCAGCTCGCGAAAATTCTCAAAGCTGCGAATCTTCCCTCCCGGGCCATTCAGTCAATGGTGGTGTTCGATTTTGAGAAAGATTGGCAGAAATTATCAACGCCAAGTCTACAGATTGAGTATCTCAAAGCATCGGAGCGGACGGAATATCCACTGACTTTGGAGTTGCGCTTAACCAAGGATCAAGTACTTAACGTTGAACTTATCTATGAAACCGCCCGATTGGCCTCAGAAGATATGGAGCAACTCTTCCTTCGTTTTACGAAGAATTTAGAAACCCTCCATAGGAAAGGAAATGAGCCTGAATCGGTTCCTCATGTGAGCACAAGTCTACTTTCTTCGGTTCCCGATGTCGGTCCAGACTTATTTCTGACTGAGTTTCTCAAGCATGCACTGAAATCTCCCAATCTGCCGGCGGCTCAAGATGCCCGCCAAACCCTGACCTACGGAGAGCTTCTTTCCGGAGCGCGCCGAGTGGCCGAGTCTCTTCAAGCTCTGGGCGGGGGCGTAGGCCAAATCGTGGGGGTACTCAAAAATCGCGATATCGACTTTTTGATATCAATATTGGGAATCTGGTTAGCTGGAGGATCCTATTTACCTCTTGATCCCAATATTCCGGCGGACCGATTGGAAACCATCGGAGAAAATTGTAACCTCATTTTATCCGATAGTATTCACGACGAATCCCTTCTGCACACTTCATTACGTTTGAAGGTACGCTATCTTTCCTGGATGAAACGAAAGGGCCGGGAGGAAAAACATGCTTGGGTAAGGCTAAAACCCGAGAGCTTGGCCTATATTATTTTTACTTCCGGTTCCACCGGAGCTCCCAAAGGAGCAATGGTTGCACAGTCGGGGATGTATAACCACCTTCAAGCCAAGGTCGAAGATTTAAATCTAGATTCAGGGTCGATTATCGCTCAAACGGCGCGCCAGAGCTTTGATATTTCTATTTGGCAATTTCTAAATTCATTGGTCGTTGGGGGGAAGACGATCGTTTTAAATCACGAAGTATTTTTTGATCCATATCAGCTTTTAGAAATATTGAATCAGGAAAAGATTACGATCCTGGAAGTGGTTCCCGGACATCTCGCGGTGATTTTAGAAGCCTTTGGGCAAGTCGGCGATGTTAGTCTACCGCATTTAAAATATCTTTTGAGCACCGGGGAAGCCTTACCTTCAGCACTCGCGAATCGTTGGCTACAGTTGTTTCCGAAAATTCCTATCGTAAATGCTTACGGCCCAACTGAGTGTTCCGATGACGTGACCCATTTTATAATGCGTGAGCCAATGGCGTTGGGCGAAACAGTTCCCATCGGTTATCCAGTCCGCGGAATCGAAGCCCATATCGTTGATGACGAATTAAGGGCCGTGCCTAACGGCCAGCGTGGGGAGCTTTGCATTGTGGGAATTTCAGTCGGACTGGGATATTTCAAGAACCCCGAGCAGACACGAAAGAGTTTTGTGCCCAATCCTTTTGGGAGTCAATATCCTACACTTTATAAAACCGGCGACTTGGTCTTTGCTAACAACGATGGTGCATTAGTATTCTTGGGTCGAAAAGACCATCAAGTTAAAATATCCGGCTATCGCATTGAATTGGGTGAGATCGAAAATGTAATGACTTCGCACCCCGAAGTAGAGGGGGCCATCGCCGCAGTTATTGAATTTGGCGACATACGCAAAGACCTAGCCGCCGCAATGACTCTGTCTAACCCGAACACTCCCACCGAAGAAATCGCCACTCTTCTGCGCCGCAGACTTCCAATCTATATGGTTCCCAAACATTTCTTCGTATTCGAAAGTCTGCCTACTACCAGCAATGGAAAAATCGACCGCAAAGAAGTAAATCGGAAGATTGCCGATCTAGTGAAAGAACAAGAGTGCAGCGTCGCTTCCTCTTCGATGTCAGCCGACCCCTTTGCGGTCATTTGGAAAGAAGTGTTACATTGCGAATTTGTTGCTGAGGATGCCCATTTTTTTCGGTCCGGGGGGGATTCCATCTCGGCATTAATGTTCATATCAAAAGCCAATAAAGCGGGTCTTCGACTGGAACTTCGCGACATTTTCACGCACCCTGTTTATTCTCAGTTAAAGCGTCAAGTTTCTGCCAAAGGGGGCCCTTCGGCTTCGGTAGGCAGAAAACATCTCCCTTTTGGTTTCCATACACTATCACCCATCCAATTAAACTACGTTGACTATAACGATCCAGCCCACACTTGGTTTGCGCTCGCGACAGCTGTCCAAACCCGAGAAAAACTGAACATTAAAAAATTGCAAACTAGCCTCACTGGAGTGTGCAATGTTTTCCCACTGCTAGGAGCACGGTACGTTGCCACAGATCGAACATTTCGAATCTCTCCGCTTACAAGGTTTCCACCTAAGAGTTTTAATTACCGAGAATTCAAATCAAGTTTGGCCGAAGCAGAAGCGGAAATCATCGATGAGATACACAAAGGGAATCAAGGATTCGACATCACTGAGGGCGATAATATCCGCCTCCACGTAGCCAAAGCGAAGGATGAAACGCTCATTGTTCTGAGTGGAAATCACCTTGTAGTCGATGCTGTTTCTCTGAACCATATTCTGAGCACGGTTCTGGATATTTATGTCGGAAAAACGGTAGTCGCGCCATCAACTTCCTATATTGATTGGGTACATTACCTTCACGAACCCGGGCATCGTGAATTGCTATATAGCCATTTGGACTATTGGAAAAAGGAATTGGAGACGCCATGGACTCTAGTCCCCGACCGATCGAACGCTGAAAACAAAGGCAAGGATTTGGTCTCCAGGATCTTCAAGTTGCAGAGCAATCGCGTTCAGCGCTTGCCTTCTGAGCTTTGTGTTAAGCACCAAACGGAGGTTTTGGAAATATTAGTCGCAGCCTTAGGCCACTCGCTGAGTGCTTGGACCGGCAAGTTTGACTCAGAAGTGCTGATTGATTTGGAAGGACACGGGCGTGAGCCTTTAAGTTCAGACATTGATATCGCAGAATCCGTTGGATGGTTTACCTCTATTTTCCCGGTTAAACTTGGAACGGCTCATCCCAATTTATCGAGCCTAGTCGCAGCAACAAAGAATAAGTTGCGCCAAATACCTAATCGCGGCGTAACCTTCAATATCTTGAAATATTTTCACGACCGGAAGGATCTTGAGAAATCAGCGCCGGTCCTATTTAATTATTTAGGCCGCACATCCAGATCCCGTTCTCAGTCTTCAACCAGTGGCTTTTATTCGGCCGGTGTCGAATTTCTTTCCCATCTCGATCGGATTGCCCTCTCGCCCGGCTTTATCCGGGCTCATTTAATTGAAATAGAGTGTCGTCTTTGTGATGACGAACTCGCTTTCAATGTTCTCTACAGCCAGGCCCAGTTTGAGGCCGAAACCATCGAGAAATTAGGACAGCGATTTTTGGCGCAAATGCGGTTGCTCTTGGAGTTTTTGGACGAAACCCAGACTGTTTCCACGATTGGCTATGATACTATCGGGATTACAGAATCGGAACGGGCAGAAGTGGAAGAATCTATCGGTGGAACGCCACTTGAAATATACCCAGTAAGCCCCGCACAACAAGATATTTTGTACGCATCTATTCTTTCCGGGAATCCACATTCGTTTTTAGTTCAATATATTTTGACTATAAGCTGTGAGTTAACTACGGAGGAAATTCAGGCAAGGTTAAAGCGAATTGTGGATGAGTCTTTTGCCATGTCATCGCAAATTCGCATTCTTGGCTCTGGAAATATTTTGCAATTCCGATCGAAGGCTGTTGATAGACCGCAGATTGAGTTCGTAGAAAATGCATCGATCGACTCCATCATTGAGGAAGATCGGCACACAGAGTTTGATTTTACCGATGGCCCCTTACTTAAATTACGGGCAGTCCGCGAATCAGACCGTAGTTTAAGTGTGGTGATGACCTACCACCACGTGCTTCTCGATGGGTGGAGTGCTTTTATCATTCTGAACCGCATCGTAGGAGATCTTACGCAGCTCGAAGTAAGGGAGCATAACCCACCACAAGTGGAGCAAATGGCTCGCGAACAGTATAGTCGGCACGCGGCCATTGAGCGGCACAGCTCCCGGGCCTTTGATTTCTGGAAAGTTTCTCTGGCCGGTGCCCAGCCGACGATTCTTTCGGGAGAGGCGTATTCTAATCTTGTGAAAGAGTTTACAACTAAAGAGAAAACGAAGTTAGAGGCTACTTTCTATATGAGAATAGTCGACTTTGTTAGACGGACGGGTGTTACGCTAAATTCTTTAACAGCATGTGCTTGGGCCCATACACTTGCGGAACTAACCGGTGGGTCCAATGTAGTTTTTGGCATGATTCATTCCGGGCGTACCCTCGGCACTCCGGGACTGGAAAACTTGGTGGGGTGTTTTGCGAATCTCATTCCGCTATGGGTGAATACTTCTGAAATTGAAATGGAACCTACTTCCTTGGCTACACTTCAGCTCAAGATTTTGGATGGGGTATCCCATAGCGAGATTTCCGTATCCGAAATCAATCGGGCCGCCGGCTGTCTGAATGATCCCCTATTTAATACCGTCATCGCGACAGAGAACTACCAGTCCATTTCCCTACTGCAAGATCCGCGGGTGCAACGATTAGACTGGTATGAAAACGCTGCTTTCGACTTTACCTTGGGTGTTATTGAAGCGGACGGCTTGATCATGGAAATGGATTATAACCCAAAGTTATTTAGCGCTGTGCGCGTTCAGGAAATTCGAAAAATATTTTTTGGGAAACTAGAAGCACTTACTCAGAGCTAAGAATTCTTCGGCCGAGATAAAAAGTATGCAAGAGGCCTTGCTTTATTCCGACTGGAACATGTTGCTTGGAAACAGCAAAACCGGCTTGTTTCAATGCGGCTTCAAATTCAATGGAGTCAAAGGCTGACCAAAAAGCCACTAAGCCGTCTTTTTTTAATGCCACGCGGATCTGTCTGAGTCCGTCAGTTTCATAGAGCCAAGCGTTAGAATTGGCACTAAGGGCTTGGGGCCCATTGTCAACGTCGAGAATAATGCGATCATACGATTCCCTGCCCCTGCGGATGACTTCTCCAACATCGATGCATTGCAAATTTACGCGCTGATCTTCGAGACAGCCGGGAATTAGGTGTCCCCAGTAAGTTTGGGCCCAATGAATAACCGCCGGTGAAAGTTCGGAGACCGTAACTTTGGCCATCGGCGTAGATTTTTTCAAAACTGATTGCAGCGTAAAACCGATTCCCAATCCTCCTACCAAGCAATGTCCCGTGAACGGTTCTGATCCGGTGAAAGCCGCCGTCACGATTTCTTGCTCTGTATAGTATGCAAGAGTGGTCATGAGTTCCCAGCCATTTGCCCGAATCATAAACTGGCCTTCTTTCTCGTAGAGCATGAGTTCGACGTTGAGGACCGGGTCTTGATACTGATCGAGAAGACTCCACATCGTCTTATTTTTTTTCCTCGAGAATAGAACCTACGATCTTAGAAATATCCAGTAAATTAGCGCCACTGAGCATCGTAAAATGATTGCCCGAGATCGGGACGTACCGAATGGACGAGGTCACGAAGTTTTCCCATTGTCGAAGTTCCGGAGCACATTCGACCTCATTCTGCCCATCTTTGGCATAGAGCATGTAAACCGGAACGCACACCGGCCCGGGAGGAAAATAGGAGTAGCCGGCTTGCTTACGAAATACGTTCATGTAGCCGCTTAAATCGCTCGGCACCCGAGATTGCAGGTCGCTACCTGCCGCTTTTAGCGTCTGGAGCAGTGGGCTAGTTTGCCAAGACAGATCTTTGACGGTCCTCAGTCTGGCGCTAGGATCAAAGTAGGAATCCAATAACACGAGCGTCACCGACGAGATCTCAGCTTCCATCTGGCGAACAAGTTCAAAAGCCATCCAACCGCCAATCGAGTGACCAACAATCACACAAGGCATGCCTTTAGGATGATGGCGCAATTCTTTCGCATAGTCAGCAATCGCTTCAGCGAACGAATCATGAGGTGGGAGATCATCGTAGATTCCTCTGGGCTCTAACGCATAGATGCCGTGGCGAGTTCCGAGAACTTTGGCTAGACCATAAAAACTAACGCTCAAACTTCCCATACCAGGAATGCAGTAAACCCGGCTTTGCTCTTTCACTGGACCGCTCAGTTTCACGATCGGTTGCCACTGACCTTGGAGTGCAATTGCAAATTCACACGTTACTCGAGCCATGTTCTCCAAAATAGGGCATTCAAAAATCTTGTAAAGCGGTAACTCGATGTTCAGTCGTCCTTTGAGTTGGGAAATTAGTTGGACGGCCAAAAGTGAATGTCCACCGAGATGAAAAAAATTAGCGTTTCGACCGATTGATGGCATCTCCTTGCCCAGTAACGGTGCCCAGAGTTTGGCCAACGTTTGCTCCATCTCAGTCTTTAGAGGCTGAAAGAATTCTCTCTTGGCCTTGACAGGGTATTCCTTTAAATGTTTTCGATCAATCTTTCCATTCCCACTGAGCGGAAAGGTTGTAAGAAATATAAAGTGTTCGGGGACCATGTACTCTGGCAGCTTGGTCGCGAGAAAAGAAGATAACATCTGACTGAGCTCAACTTCGCTATCTTCACCTTGAGGACCGTCCATTGCTTCATTATACGTGAGAAAGGCCACTAATTTTTTATCGTTTAATAGCACCACGCTCTTTTTTATTGAGGGATATTTATCCAGGTGCGATTCAATTTCTCCCAGTTCAATACGCAACCCATTAAGCTTCACTTGAAAATCCGAGCGGCCAAGAAGTTCAAGATTGCCGTCCGATAGAAACTGGGCCAAGTCACCGGTACGGTATATCCGTTCGCCGTTGCGTTCGCGAAATGCTTCGTCAGTCTTATCTTGATCCTTCAAATACCCTTTTGCTAGCCCCACTCCAGCAAAGTACAATTCTCCAGGGGCATATTCCGGACATTCTTGCATTTGGGAATTTAGTACGTAAACGCTTTGTTGTCCTAGTGCCTTTCCGTAGGGAACACTCCGCCAACACTGGGCTTTGCCATCGACTCGATAATAGGTCGACCAAATCGAAGCTTCTGTATTCCCGCCCAAGCTAATAACCTCGGTTTGGGGGGCAGTTTTGCGAATGCGCGAAGCCATATTAACCGGAATCCAATCACCGCTAAGCATAACGGCACGAAGGTATGGTGAATGCAGCGCGGGCCGAGATTCAATATAAGTTAGGTAGAGATCAATTAAAGCGGGAACTGAATTCCAGATGGTTATTTTTTCCCGAAACACCATTTCGGAAAGCCGTTTTGGATCGTAGGGAGCCGGATCCGGGAGCACCAATGTAGCCCCAGCCGCAAAGCTGCCGAAAAAATCATAGACAGAGAGATCAAAATTCAAATTCGTCAGAGCAATAAAGCGATCCCCAGCACCAATGGACCAGCGCTGATTCACGTCTAGAACAGTATTAACCGCTCCCTGATGAGAAATCATTACGCCTTTAGGAAATCCCGTGGATCCTGAAGTATAGAGGATATAGGCTGTATCGGCCGGAGTTTGTACAGGCCGGTAACTTTCGGTCGGATCGGACTCGGATTTCGAGTCGACACAAAGGATTTGTCGATCGGTCATTCCGCCAATTTTAGCCGAAAGAGTTGACTGCGTTAAGACAAAGCGAACATCGGCGTTATTCAGAATATAATTCAAGCGATCTGCGGGCACCTTTGGATCGACAGGTAGATAACACCCTCCGGCCTGCAGAATACCATGAACGGCAATAACCTCCTCGGCGCCTCGATTCATTACTACGGCGACCGCTTCCCCTTTCCTTATTCCTCTCGCCGACAAGCGCTTCATCTGAAAATAAGATTTACGGTGCAGCTCTCGATAGGTAAATGTCTCCCGAGGCGTGATAACCGCCGGGCTATCAGAGAAGCGTTCGACATTTCCAATCAAGAGTTCGTGTAAAAGATGAGTCGAAGGTATGGATAGGTAGTTTTCCGCCCGAGTTGATGCAAACTCGTTTTTTTCTTGGTCGGTAAGCAAAGCAATTTCTCCAAGCGGTTGAGAGGGGCGCACGAGCACGTCGGCTATCAATGTACAGAGATGAGCGAAAGCTTTCTTTATCCGCTCCGAGCTAAATAACAATGAGGCGTACTCAAAGGACATCAAATAGTCATCACCTTTCTCTTCAACATTGAGTGTAAGGTCGCATTTCACTCGATTGATATCGTAATCGTAGGTTTGAAATTTTAGGCTGCCATATTCCTTTTGGTTGGTTTCGAACCCTTTAAAAGTGAACATGACGTCAAAAAGCGGCATGCGGTTGGCCTGGCGAGGAATCTTTAGTCGGTCGACCAACATTTCAAGCGGAAAGTCTTGATGTTTTAACCCATTGAGCAGGAGGTCTTTTACTTCGCTCAAGTAGGTGGAAAATGACTTCGACGCTTCTGGTCGACTGCGCAGTGGAAGGGTATTCACAAACAGACCGACCATATTTTGCGTGTCTGGACGCGTCCGTCCCGTGACAGGAATGCCTACCACGAGATCGGTATCGGAACTGTAACGATGGAGCAGCGTTTTAAAAGCTGCAAGAAAAAAGACCGCGGGTGTAAGTGCCTGGTTTTGACAGAACTGGCTAATTCGTCCGGACAATTCACTTGGCACGGCGAAATAAACGGTGGCACCGAGAAAATTACTGACCTCCGGCCGACGAAAATTGGTCGATAAACCCAAAACTGGAACCGTATCGGCATAGAGCCCCATCCAGAATGCTTCGTGGGCTTTAAATTCCGCAGTCTCTAGCTGTTCGATCTGCCAGACCGAGAAATCCTTATAGTGTATCTTTAATGGCAATAGCATGTGACCCCAATAGAAGGCCATTAATTCATCAATGAAGATGCTAATTGAAAGGCCGTCCATGCAAATATGGTGAAAATCAAACAGGAGAAAATGCTCATCCTTATTTAAATCGAGTAAGGCTACACGGACGAGCGTGTCTCTTTCTAAATCAAAATGTCGAACAAATCCATCCGCAATTGGTTTCACCTCTCGCTCATCAGTGATTTTCCTTTCGGTGAACGACACGTCAAAGGTTGGTTGAACCTTTTGGTAAACCGTTCCTTCTTTTAAATAAAAGCAGGTGCGGAGTGGTTCGTGACGTTCGATGAGTTTGGCCAAAGCATTCCGTAAATTACTGATATCAACTACCCCGCCAAGCCTGAAAAATACAGGGATATTATAGGCAGTGCCACCCTGTTCAAAATTACTAAGAAAATAAATGCGTTTTTGAGCACAGGAAGCTGGATGAGATTCTTGCTTTTCCCGTATCGATGTCGAGCGAATTTGCGATGGGTCCCTCTTATCAATCGAAGCAGCAAGGTCCGATACGACCGGATGCTCAAATAGATCTTTTAGCGCTAATTTGACCTTTAACTCCAAGGAAATTCGGTAAATTGCGATCGCGGCATTGAGTGAGTTTCCCCGTAGCCTGAAAAAGTGGTCGTCCCGATTAACTTCAGGAACCTTCAAAACCTTCGCTAGGATCCGGCACACCGCCTTTTCCGTCGGGGTAAGCGGTACTGAACTAACGGGGAAGTACTCTGCTTTTTGCAAAGCTTGCCGATTTACTTTTCCATTGGAGCCTAGCGGCAGCTTCTCTAAATGGCGAAATACAGACGGAATCATATACGCCGGCAAGTGCTTAGCAAGTTGCTCGACAATCTTCGTTTCTAGAATTTCCATACTGGCGGTGTAAAAACTGGCAAGCTGGGAAGTCTCCTCTCCACTCTTTAAACCAACGACTACGACTTCGGTTATGCCCGGAATCAATTTCATTTGGGCCTCGATCTCTTCGCACTCAATGCGCAATCCTCTCAGTTTCACCTGATTATCTTTACGGCCTCTGATCGATAAAGTTCCATCAGAGTTTTTTTGGCCATAATCACCCGTTCGGTAGACGCGCTTCGTTGGTGATAGTGGGTGTCGGACGAATTTCTCTCGCGTCAGTTCGGGACGGTTCAAATA
>Ga0105164_10000337_pt1 | contig 34915 bp, 39 predicted proteins | sample VDWuncwatermetaG_FD_89674 | JGI IMG/M metagenome (GOLD analysis project Ga0105164, IMG submission 89674) | Wastewater microbial communities from Netherlands to study Microbial Dark Matter (Phase II) - VDW unchlorinated drinking water | ecosystem: Environmental > Aquatic > Freshwater > Drinking...
AGAGAAGGAAATCGTCATTGCAATGGGTGCCTGCACCATGCTATGTTGACAAAAATTCGGTCTGTCCGGGATGCCCAGTTTCTGGACGACACGGTGCTCCCTAGCGAAAGGATCGTGGCCATGCCCAGAACCCGTGCACAGGGACTGCGACAAAGACTGCTGCAGGTCCTAGTGGGTGAACACAACCTCATCCTCCTGGTGCTCGCAATGGTGGCGTCCATCGTACTGGCCTGGCCCCTGTCAGTACAGGCGCACGATCCGTTGATCGAGCTACTGCGCGACAAGGGTGTGCTCACGTCCGAAGAGTTCGAGCGCGTACAGGGCCGCAGTAGCACGATAGACGAGCGGTTGATCGAGGTGCTGCGCGACAAGGGCATCCTCACCGACACAGAATACAGACGGCTCGCGCACAACCCGTCGCCATCGCACTCACAGACGCCGGCGGCACAGGCACGCCCGGCACGGGCCGAGGCCGAAACCAACGCCGCAGCAGGGCATGCGCCGGCGAGAGAGGACGGCGTGATCTTCAAGGACGCGGCGAACGGAAACAGGCTGGCTCTCACCGCCCAGGCACAGGCCGATTTTCGCGCGTACCACTCGACCATCACGAGCGCCCAGAGCGTCAATACGTTCGAAATACGGCGGGCGCGCTTCGGGGTCGAGGGCACCTTCTTGAAGTATTACGATGTGGCCATGACGGGGGACTTCGCGGCAGCCACGAGGCTCGACATTGCGTACATCAACCTGGGGTGGTGGCAACCGGCACAGTTGCGTGTCGGCCTGTTCAAGATGCCCTTTAGCCTTGAGGAAGTGACCAGCGATAACTACACTGATTTCCAGGAGCGCTCGTTTGCCAACGCGTTGGTTCCGGCCAAGGAACGCGGCGCGATGCTCCATGGCTCGCCATGGAAATGGGCCTGGTACGGACTGGCGCTCTCCAACGGCAACGGCGGCGTAGACCGCGATGACAACGACAGCAAGGACGCCATCGGGCGCGTCGCCGTCAACCTGGCCGAGACGCTGGACCACCACGCCATGGTACTCCACCTGGGCGCGGCGGGATCCAGCGGCTCGCGACCGGCGGGCGATATCATCCCCGCAGTCCGTACTGAAGGGCGCGGAGTCACCTTCTTCGATACCGCCGCACTCACCGGATCCAGAGTCCATCTTGAGCGCACGGGCCTCGAAGCCGCGTTGGCTTGGGGGCCCGTGAAGCTCCAAGGCGAATCGGTCTCAGCGACGTTCAGCGGCACAAGCGGGGCCGGTGTGCCCTACAACCGCAGCATGGAAACGTACTATGCGAGCCTGAGTTGGCTCGTAACCGGCGAACCGTACGCGGATGCCTACAGCAAGGGCGCGTTCGGGCGCATCCGCCCAACGTCGAATTTTGTGCCGGAAGGCGGGGGATGGGGCGGACTGGAACTGGCTGTGCGGTACAGCCAACTGGATGGACAGGATTTTCCGCTCAACGCGGTGGCCGGCACAGGTGCCCTGGCGTCCGGATTCATCACCCGCGCCAACGCCTGGACCGTCGGCGCCAAGTGGCTCCTGAATGCAAACATGCGCGTCCTGTTTAATCTGGTGTTCACAGACTTTGAGACGCCGGTGACAGTCGGCACGACTCGCGCATCGAACGAGCGTGCCACGCTGCTACGCACCCAAATCAATTTCTAAGGAAGTGTGCCGTGAGACGTCAGCCATCACTGCGTCCGTCATGGCCGGGGCCTCGTGGTGTGCCTCACCGGAAGATTCAGCACTCGCCTCAACATCCACGTTCGGAAGCAACAACGGCTCGGCCTCTGCCAGGTCCTTGATATTACGAAGGGCCGGGAGGCCGGCCAAATCGTTGAGGCCGAATGCTTGAAGACATTGCTTCGTCGTGCCATACATGATGGGACGCGGCTTGAGGCGCGGCTGGCTGAGGTGTGTTCCGATACCCCACCATCGGAATATCTGATAGAATCCTCGGTCCGAAGTCCCCATACCGGGTCTCGTACAGCTTCAGGACCTGGGTCTTGAGCGGCGCGTGGGAGAGGGCGAGGGTGAGGGGGGCATCAGAACGGATCGGCGTTCCTTCACGTCGTAAGATAGCACTGTATGATTGCAAGACCTGACCCCTTGTATCCGACCCAGAAAATGCCCAACGAGTCGGAGTTAAGGGGCGCCGCGCTTTTGCGGCGTCCCTCTTGAACGCAGGGTTAGAGGTAACGCTTCGAGACGTTCAGCAAGCCATACCTTAATAATGGATTGCCGAGTTACGCCAAGCTTTCCCGCTTCTCGATCCAACGATTCGATCATCCATGTAGGAAAATCAACATTAACGCGCTTTTGCTCTTGCAACACGCGCTTCGATTTGGATAAATCTAGGGAACTGGTGATGTCAACACCCTTGTCGAATTGTTGGTCAAAAATTTTAGCTTTCATATAAGGCAATCTCCTCATGTCGTGAACGACGAACAGAAATTAGTCGGACACTTGCGTTTCTATAAGTGATCACGGCTGACCAGTGTTTTCCGCCAATCAATCCTATCAGCAAGTACCGGAGTTCATCCTCTGTTTTTACAGGGATTCCCAATAATCTTGGGTCATTCCATAAAGCTTGCGCATCAATAAAATTGATGCCGTGCTTTAGAAGATTGGATTGGCTTTTCTGCTCATTAAATTCAAAAGTAATCACGGTATAGAAAGTATACCATTATTGGCGTGAACGCAAGTGTCGGAGGTTACCTCTAACGTTTTCGAGTTGAGGGACACCCCGTAGGGGCGAGAGCCGCGAGCGTAGCGAGCGGTGTCCGTTCTAACGTCTGAATTCACTTGCCGCGCGGCTTTTGCGCGGTCAGGTGGAATGATGGGTTAGGCATGAATCTCAACTAATTCGCTGTATGAATGTGGTTGAGGCACATCAGCACCTTGATCTTTGATACCCTCAAGATGGAACTCGACGGCTTCTTGGATAAGCTGCAACACCTCCTCCTTTGAGCTTCCCGCAACAATGCAGCCAGGGAGGTCAGGGACATATGCTCCAAAGCTACTTGGTCCTTGCTCGACAACTACCATATAACGCATAACGACACCTCCTATTTCAAACCCGCTTGCTTCAGAACACTGTTGAGTGTTCCGGGCGGAACATCAATACTGGGCTTTCCTGAAACCGTCACTGTCCCAGATTGGATGAATGATGAAACTGACGGTGACTGCCTTTCTGCCGCACTTGCGCCCAACCACTGGCCTCAATCAACGCGATCGGTTCTTTTACTTTCATGTGCGAAAAGCATCACCTTGTCCACCCAAATGCCTAACGCAAAGTTAAGGGGTGCGTCGCTTTTTGGCAGGGCCCGCTTGAACGCCGTGATGGGCGGCAGGTGCGGCGGCGTAAAAGAGCGTTTGAGGGTCAGGTCTTGTAGTCCTACATTGCTTCCCTTAGGGGGCACAAGAAGGGGGACCGTCCCCTTCGAACGACCACCGGATCGTTGATCCTGGGGCCACGGTGTGCGAACACTGTCGAGCGCGACGATGAAAATTGCGGCCACAGAAAAACGGTATGTGGAGGGTTCCCTGTCCCGACTCAGGCTTCAGCCGGCGCCGCGTCGGCCATGGCCGGGGCCTCGTGGTGTGCCTCACCGGAAGATTCAGCACTCGCATCAACATCCACGTTCGGAAGCAACAACGGCTCGGCTTCCTTGAGGTCCTTGATGTCACGAAGGGCCGGGAGGCCGGCCAAATCGTTGAGGCCGAATGCTTGAAGAAATTGCTTCGTCGTGCCATACATGATGGGACGGCCGGGGATGTCTTTCCGTCCGACAATGCGGACCAGCCGCCGATCCAGGAGCGTCTTCAGCACGCCGGCGGTATCCACCCCACGGATCTGTTCGACGTCAGCGCGCACCAGAGGCTGTTTATAGGCGATGATCGCCAACGTTTCCATCGCCGAGCGCGACAGCTTGGCGCCCGCCTTGGCTTTCTCCAGCCGTTTAATCCAGGGCGCACAGTCCGAGCGGGTCGCCATCTGAAACCCGCCGGCAATGGCGACGACCTGCAACCCGCGCCCCTCCGCCGCATAGTCCGCCTGGAGCGCCCGCAACGCGCTCAACAGTTCGGGCCGCGAGACACCGTCCACCACGCCCTGCAAGCGCTCCACCGAAATCGGCTCGCCGGAGACGAACAGAATCGCCTCCACAATACCTTTCAACCCTGCCAGCGGGCTGTCGGTGGAATGAGAGCCGTCACTCGGTTCAGGGTGGCCACCGTCCACATGACCTTTCAGACCCGCTTCTTCCATTTTCGCTGTGATCATGATGGCATCTCCTCTGCTTTGGCATCCTCGTCTGTGACCGGCAGGAACGCCCGCGACAGGAGGATCGCCCCGAATGTCTCGGCCTGATACGCCCGGACCAATGTAAGCCGGACCAATTCCAACAACCCCAGAAACGTCACGATCAGAACCAGTCGCCCTTCTTCCGGCACAAACAGAGACTCGAACGGAATCGCGGCCTCATATTCCAACCGCTCTAGAATATAATTCATCCGTTCCTTAACCGTCAGATGATCGGCTGTTACCTCAACGAAGGCCTTCATCGGCGTCCGCTGAACGATGTCCTGAAAAGCGTCCACGAGATCGAACAGGGTCAGCTCCATGGGCTGCTCCTCAGGCTCGTCAGGGAGGCTTGGAGGCACCGCCTCGCACAACACGGGGCGGCTAAAGACATCCCGCCACTGCTGCCCACGCTCGACCAAGCCGGCGGCGGCATCCTTGAATTGCTTGTACTCCAACAGCCGGCGGACCAACTCTGCGCGTGGGTCCTCGCCGTCCTCATCCTCGTCCAGATCGGTCGCCACCGGCAACAACATCCGCGACTTGATCTGGATCAGCGTGGCCGCCATCACCAAAAACTCCCCGGCCACATCCAGGTTGAGCGTCTTTAACAGACTGATATAGTCGAGGTACTGTTTCGTAATGACAGCGATCGGGATATCGTAAATGTTGATCTCGTGCTTTTTGATTAGATGAAGGAGCAGATCAAGGGGACCCTCGAATTCATCCAGGCGAACGCAATAGGCCGCGTCGAGGGTATCCCTTCCTGTGTCAAGAGATTCGACCATCGGCCCTTACTATACCAGATTTAGCGGTGAAGGCAAGTACCCCCTCAATATCTATGGGCATCCAGGGAGGAGCCACCATGATTCCTTCCTTTCGACAAGTTCCCGTGGTTCACGCATGCCCCGGCAGCCGCAGTTCTGAATGTCGAGTGGCCGCAGCCGCATCATTTGTACTGGCCGGATCTTGACGTGGATTTGGCCGTCGCGTCCATCAAGCATCCCGAGAAGTTCCCCCTGGTTTCAAAGTAACGCGCCTCGGCTTCCGCGCCTGGCGGCACGGGGACTGTTCCCCTTCTTGTGCCGCAGCCCTGCTGATCGCCTGGATTTGATGAAGGGGCGCCTCTGTGGGCCAAGAAATAGGCCGCAGTCCAATAGGGAGATCGGCTGCCAGGCCGGCGGTCTCCTCCTGCGAAGCCTCCTTGACACGTGTGCAGAAGGGGGAGGACAATCCTCGAACATCCGGCAGGAAGAAATACGCAGGCTGTTGGGATAGGCCGCCACTGAACGACATGGCCCCGCAGCTCACTTAATAGTTAGCCGCCTGTGACACCCAGTGCCGCAGTTATGGCCAAGTAGGAGTCACAACTCGATGTCCCTCGCCCTGAACAAGCCGAAGCTCGACAACCTCACCGACGAGATATGGAAGTCGGCCGAGGTGCTGGCCAAGCTCGTCAAGGGTCTGGAGACGAGCACGGCTCCCTTCTCCAACAAGACAGGCTGGACACTGCGCCGGGACTACAAGGCCGTAAGTTCATCAGCAACAGAACGCAAGGCGGAAACCCATGGCGCGTAAAACCGGCAGGAAAATCGTGATCATTGCCGGGCCGAATGGCGCGGGTAAGACGACCTTTGCGCGCGAGTTCCTGCCGAACGAGGCGGGCTGCCCCGTGTTCGTGAATGCCGATCTGATCGCCGCCGGGCTGGCGCCGTTTGACCCCGCGCGCGTGGCTCTGCGGGCGGGCCGGCTCATGCTGGAGGAGATTCATGCCCATGTCCGCAAAGGCGAGAGCTTTGCCTTCGAGACCACGCTGAGCGGCCGGCACTATGCGCAACTGATTCCGCAGTGGCGGGACTTGGGTTACAAGGTTAAATTGATCTTCCTGAGTCTGCCGACGCCCGCGATGGCGATCGAGCGCGTGCGGGTGCGGGTGGCGCAGGATGGGCACAACGTGCCGACGGACGTCATTCGCCGCCGCTTCTTCAGCGGGCGGCGCAATTTCGAGAACATCTATCAGAAGTTGGTGGACGCCTGGGCGCTTTATGACAATGCCGGAGAAAAGCCAGTACTGTTGGACGAGGGAGAAATACTATGAAGCAAGTTAAACATCGTGTTCGAGATGCCGACCTGAGCAAGGCAGACGCGGCGCTCAAGCGCGCGGGGGTGCGTGCGCGGAAGGTGGCCGAGCAAACCAATACTCCGCTGGTGGTCTACGAGGGCGGGCGCGTGACCCGGAAAAGGGTGACGCGCACGAAGGCCAGGTAGAATAGGCGCCACGCGCATGCCCCGGCAGCCGCAGTTCTGAATGTCGAGTGGCCGCAGCCGCATCATTTGTACTGGCCGGATCTTGACGTGGATTTGGCCGTCGAGCCCATTAAGCATCCCGAGAAGTTTCCCCTGGTTTCAAAGTAACGCGCCTCGGCTTCCGCGCCTGGCGGCACAGGGACTGGCTACTTTGTTTGGGGTATGCGGGGGCGGCCTTGAGGATCGAGAGCACCCCGTGAGACACGAGTACACCGCAGCCTTTGAGGTTCCGGCTGGGCTTGGGCCCACATTGAGCCCATGTTGCCTCCCAGGCGAAGCACCGGGTCGCGTCGACAAGTTGCTGAGGCTTGGTGGCCAGTAGATCGGGTACCAAGCGACAAAAGCGCCCTTTTGTCGAGAGAGCTGTTCACAGACCTCTGCCAGAGCCTTCCAATCGGAATCGGCGTTGGGAGTGAAGGGCGGATACAGAAAGACGATATCCGCCGTCGCGTGACGAAGGGCGAAGGCGTAGCCATCGGTCCGCTCGAAGTGAACTTTGCCATTCGAAGGAACCTGCAGCTCGGCTGCTCCGGCGTATCTCGAAGCGACAGCATCAGCATGATCTGCAAGAAACACGTCAACATGCTCGCATCTCGCGGCAAAGCGCGATGCGGCAAACGCCCAACCCGCAGGATAGCGCATCGAACTCACATGCGCGGCAGCATATCCGACGTAGGGATGAAGCGGCGGTCTGGTGGCAGCGATGATGGCCTTGATATCAGATTGCCGTTCCCCTCCACATGCAAGTTCGTGAAGAGGCGCTCCCGCGTGGCAGGCGACGTAACGGACTCGGGCCGATACGGGCAAACCGATCAGCAACCGACACGAGAACCGCATGCTTCCAGACGTCTCCGCGATTTCCAGCCTTGCACCCGTGGTCGTACGTCATAGTTCCTCACACCGAACGGCGGTCAGGCCGCCTACCGTTCACGGTAAGGGGCGCGCCGCCTTTGGCGCGTCCCGCTTGACCGCAGGGTTAGGAGTCTTGGCCCACGAAGGGATGATCGAAATCTTTTGGGAGAGCCACTCTTCCCCCGTGAAGTCACTGACTTGAGCAAGAACTTCTTTCCACTCGTGAGCGTAAACTTCCATGCCTTCCTGCATCTACAGGAAAAACTGCTTGCGGATCGCCCTCAGATAGTTTTTGTCCATTCAATCCAGTGGATAGCAGGAGGCAGGTCTTGCAAGCATACAGTGCTATCTGATAAACTTTCTCGCCTGCAAATTTCTCCGCCATTTTGTCTCCTCCCCGTCATTGTTTTCGTGGTTCCTGCCGTGCGTCGTTTGGAGGGGCGTCACGTCCTCCCTCTGATTGCTTTTTCAGGATCGCAATCAGGAGAGCGAGAAAGACGGCCAGCGCTCCGGCAGCGGCGGCAAGAAAGACTGGATTGTCCAACCCGATGGGCGAACGGGAGGCGGAGAATTTGGCGCGGGTGAAATTCGGCGCCTGTTGGTAAAACACCTTGGCAAAATCATCCTTGGCTTTGAAGACGGCGTCTGAAAAATTGACCTCTCCGCGAAAGGTGGCGCGCTGGAAATAGGTGTCAGCGCCAAACACGGCATGGGAGAAGAAGACGTTCTGCTCGAATAGGGATTCCGAAAAGTCGGAGATCCCCTCGAACCGGCTCCCGGAAAATCCGGCCCCCATCTTAAAATAGGCACGGGAGAAACTGGCTTCTTTCTTGAACGTGACGGAGAGAAAATTTGTTAAGCCATTAAAACCCGCGCGGAGGAATGTCACCGGCTCGTGGAAGACCGTCTGGTAATAGCGGGCGCTGCCCGCGAAGGCAGTTTTCTCGAACGTCGCCGGCTGGTCAAAGATGCAGGAGAGAAAGAGCGCGTCGCCTAGGAACCTCGCCTGATCGCTCTCGACTGGCCCCAGAAACATCGTCTTGGAGAGGTCCACGTCCTTGGTGAAGGTGGTGCCTCGGAACACCACCGGCCCCTGGATCACCACCCTATCACCCAACAGCCGATGCTCGACCATGTCCGGCTTGAATTGGGTATCCATGATCCCGTCCATCACCGAATCCCGGATCATGAATGGGCCTCGAATGACGCGAACCTCCGTGACGAGGGATTGCGCAAGGTCGGCCAACAGGGACGGCGGAAGCACAATGGCCGCGACGGGCACCGTCGGCAACTGGGTCAGCAGGAGATCGCCGGAGACAACAGCATTCCGAATGGACAGGCCCTGGCCGGCTTTCAACGCCTGTAGAATTTCCTGGGCCGTGACGGCCTGCGCGACGCGCTCGGCCTGGGAGCAGTCCAGGCTCAAGTGTCGGACGAACAGGGCCGGCTCGCCGGCGATCTCCCGTTCAACCTGGCAAGACGCCCAGGCGACGGACACCGACAGCGAACACAGGAACGCAATGAGCGGAACGAATACCACGCACCGCCCGCGCGTCATTTGGAACGGACGATGATCTCCACCCGCTGCGTCCGAGACTGTGCGCCGTTACTAGGATAGCCCGGCGAGCCATCCACATAGCCGATGGCGGAGAGCCGCGCCAAGCCGGCCACAGGCCTGGTCTTCAGGTAACGGAGCACGCCATCGGCCCGCGCGACCGAGAGGGCCATCGTGGAGGGAAATCGGGTACTCTCAATCAGCACATCGGCATGGGACTCGACCCTGATCTCTTTTTCTATCCCGTCATCAAGGGCATCGGCAATTCGACGCAAAAGGTCCAACCCGTCGGGCTTGATAGTGGCCGACGCGGAATTGAAATAGAGCACCCGTTCCGACAACTCAACGGTGACGACCCCCTTCCCAGGTCCCTTGCGGATCATGCCCTGTCCATCGCGCACCGCATCCGTGAGCACGACGTCCAGCGCCCGAGCAGGCGCCGGGACGACGGGCTGTACCGCCACGGCCTGTGTATCCATGACCGCGCTCTCCCGACTGACCTCCCTGAGCTTCGCCTCAAGGTCCTGGGATTTCCTGGTCAGGGCCTCGTTGCCGGCCTTGAGCGACATCATCTCCCGCTGAAGCCGGGCGCTCGCCGCCAATGCCAAATCCAATTCATTTTTGATGGCCTGATTGTCGGCCTCAAGCTTGGCGTACGCTTCATGCAACGCCCCGTGCATTTTCAAGGGGACACACCCCGAGATGAAAATAGCGCCCAGGAGCAAGGCAGACAGTAACCGCGACATTCACCCCCCCATACAGACACGCATTGCGACAACGGAACCAGTTCAGGATAACATATTGCCCGGAAGAATCAAACACAAGGAATGGCGAAAACGTCACCGCGTTCTGTACACTGCCCCCATAGTTCTGGCCTATATCGCGGATCCCCTGGACGAGGTCTTCCCTCCCCCTCCCGACGAGCCCATCGCCTGCACGGCCTGCGGGGCGAACTGGAGCGCGACGATTTCCTCGACGCACAGATGAAAGGCTCCGCGCAGACCACGCCTGTCATTGCGGGCGCAGCGAAGCAATCTCACTTTCCGTTCGCCCTGAGCCTGTCGAAGGGTTTCATTCCGATGTAGGGGCGTATCGCGATACGCCCTCCCCAAACGAAGTGGCTGGCACCGTTTTCCACTCCAAGTGTCTCCACTACTTGGAAAGATACCGCGCATCGCCACAAACCCAAGCAAAATGTAATGAAACCCCGTTGCGGGTGCCAACCGATACCACTTTGCCTATCTCCGTTGATCCGCCGAACAGCCTCACAAAGTCGACATAGTCTTGGAACCACTCAGGGGGAGAAGACTGGCTGAATGAATGCACCAACATAATTGCATGGGTCGCGTTGAAACGCTTGGCCTCGATTATGGCTGATGCAGTACGATGAAGTAGCTGGTAACGAAGGCTGTCAGGCAACTGGACTTCAGCCTCAATCCCAAGCTCAGTACGCAAATAGGCCATCCGCTTAGCCTTATCTGATGCTGCATCGACGAGCCACTCTTGCATCGTGGGACCGAATGTCTCAGAGACTTTGCCCTCAACAGCGATTGAGACAAGATTGCCGTGCGCCCGAGCAAGAACCCATACGTCATTCTGTGAGGAACGCGATCCCCCCGGCAGAGCAACGTTATGTTCAGGGATTGCGAGCAGGAGGTCAATGTCGCTGAAATGGGGAGAGGCTGATAGGGCAGCGTGAGACTCCCGCCAGTTCAAGACCGCTATCAGTAACACGACTCATCACTGGCTCGAAAGCCTAACGCTCCCCTCCCATGATCATGAGTATTTGCGCTGGGGTCAGCAGAGCATCCGGCTTGTTTTGCCATATCCACCGGATAGCATCGAGTCCAGACAGTCCCAGGACCTTCTTTGCCAGTAAAGCCGCAAAGAGAGGAGTGCGCCCAATTCCTGCTGAACAATGGATCAGGATGTTCTGGCCTTTCGTGGCACGCGCAATGGTTTCCGTCAAAGTGTCACCAAGTGATTCATGATGAGGAATGCCATAGTTTGGGATGGGGAAAGGCAAGACCGTCAGTCCCTCCTCTTGATACAGAGAAACCAAATCTCGTCCCGATTTCTCTCTGCATTCTTCTATGTCCGCAAGGAATACGACCACGGAAACATTGACACTTTTCAGCGCAGGCAACAACTGACCATCAGGGTCATAGAGTCCAAATGGCATGGCACTACCAAAAATCTTCCCCGTCAAGTCAAAGTGAAATTCAGTTAACAGGTGTGGCCCCATTTAAAGACGGTATGCCGCAGAACGCATTGGTGGTGCGCAGGCAAACGCCCCGCCGGCCTCCTCTTCCAACCTCTCCACCTCTTCCCACCACTCTTCGCTTCCGTATTCCATTAGGTTACACGTTAGAATCTGGATGGTGAGAAAAGGTGTCGTGAACCGTTCTTGCACTATTCATCACAGAATCCTACCACTCCCCCTCCGTAAAGTCATGCAGGAGAAAAATGCAGCGTGTGGCGCGCGAATCAAAAAAGATGCCGGGCGAGGCGACGCCTCGCCCCTACGGCGTGCGGAAGCCGATGCGGGGTTTGGGTGGGGGTTCAATGGGCGTCATGAGCTCGCGGATGGCGTCGAAGACCACTTTGAATTGCGAGTCGTACTTCTTCTCCATCTCCGCCAGTTTGAGTGCGAGATCCTTGTGGGAGGCCAACAGCTCACGCAGTTTCACAAACGCCCGCATGATCTCGATGTTCACCTGCACAGCGCGCTTGCTGTTCAAAACGCTGGACAGCATGGCGACGCCCTGTTCGGTAAAGGCATAAGGAAGGAAGCGTTTGCCGCCCCAACTTGAAATCACAAATTGTGATTTCAAGTTTCTAACTTCTTGTAAATTCAGCTGAAACATAAAATTTTCAGGAAACCGTTCCCTGTTTCGTTTAACAGCCTGAACTAAAATCCTGGGCTCAACCTCGTAAAGCTCGGCAAGGTCCGTGCTCAGCATCACTTTCTGGCCACGCAGAAGAAGAATGCGCTTCTCAATGCGCTCGGTGGGTATGAGGTCGTTCATGCCCGGTGAGACACGGGCTCGACTGCAAAAGTTACTTAGATTTATTCAGCGGGCGGGAGGTGATTCGAAAAAGATACAGGAAGCGGTTTACGCGCGCGGCTGCTTCAGGTGGTCGAGAAACGCCCGAGGGGTGACGATCCGGACCGACTCCACGCGGCCCAGATCGAGGAGGTCCGCATCTCCGCTGACGATCCACGGCACGGAAGCCTCCACAGCGCAGGCGACAAACTTCGCGTCGTCGGGGTCACGCGCCGGCTTGGGGGACGAGGTTTTGACCTGAACGGTCTCGAAGAACAGAAGGATCTCTTCCTCCAGCAGACTTCTGATGTCGTCCGGTGTCAGGCGGAACTTCGGATACGCCAGGGCCCGCAGGTATTCATCAAGGATCGGAGGGGATAGGACCGGATGGAAGCGCGCTGACCGCCACGCCGGCACCAACCGGGATGGCAGGCCGTCGAAAAGGAGCGCGGAGATCAGGACGTTGGTGTCCAGGACCGCGCGGGTCACGATGGGCGGCGGCGGGCGCGGGCCCAACGGATCGCGTCGTCGATGTCCTTGGGCGTCAACCCCAGGTCCTTGATCTTGCGGCGCACGGTCGCTAGTTTCGTGCCGGGTTCGGAAATGGCCACGGGGCGCAACACCACGGCTCCCTCGCGGAGTGTCACGTCAAAATAGTCGGTCTCAGGGAGCGCCGTGACGATCTTCTTGGGCAGCGTGATCTGATTCTTCGATGTCTTCTTGGCCAGCATTCCGTACTTCCTTGTTGCAAGGATACTGTATTTCTCACGCAACTGCAACCCGCAGCCCGGCAGGCTACCTGTAATTGATGTACTGCAAATCCACGCCGAAGTCCTGACCCTTGAGAAACGTGATGACCACTTGCAACTCGTCCCGGCTTTTGCTCTGCACCCGTAATTGATCGCCCTGAATCTGGGCCTGCGCCTTGAACTTGCCCTCCTTAATCGCTTTGGCGATCTCCTTGGCCTTCTCGGTTGAAAGCCCGTTCTGAATTTTTGCCGTTTGCCGCACGGTCCCCCCAAGCGCAGGCTCCACGGTTCCAAACTCAAACGCCTTCACTGACACGTTGCGCTTGATGAGCTTGGCCCTCAGGATGTCCACGACGCTCGTGAGCTTGTAGTCATCGTCCGACACAATCACGATCTCGTTCTCTTTTTCCTTCAGCGTCAACTCCGTCTTCGTGCCTTTGAAGTCGAACCGCTGGTGGATTTCCTTCAACGCCTGATCCACCGCATTCTTGACCTCCTGCATCTCCACTTTCGACACCACATCGAACGAATTCTGATCCGCCATAATCGTCCTCCTCTTCTGTCTCTTGCTCCTCTAACAGCACGGCCCCGCAGGAATCTTGATCCCCTCCTCGTTGGCCGTCACTTCGCTTGTGGCATAGGGTTTCTTCTGTACCAGATACCCATACCACTTCGCCAGCGAATCCACCAGAATGACCACCGCCAGCACCGCCACGATGCCGACCAGCGCCGTGTCCAGATAAAACGCGACCGCCGCATTGCCCGTCGCGGACGCGGCTTTTCCCGCGAACAGCACGAGCAACTCGTAGGCGCCGCTCAGCGTGATGACACCGACGAAGACCATCGGCAGGGCCGTCACCCAAAGATACCGCGCGTGGCCCATCTTGATGAGCACCGTCGTGCCGACGCACAGGGCCAGCATTCCCAGTAATTGATTCGCCGCTCCGAACATCGGCCAGATGGTGGCGACCGTGCCAGTGGACAACAAATAGCCCCACCCCCCCACAACCAGTAGGCTCGCGCCGAGAGCGCCCGGCAGCCAATTGATACGCCGCAGCGGCGCATAGACCCGGCCGCCCAATTCCTGCACCAGATAGCGAGCCACACGGGTGCCGGCATCAATGGTCGTCAGGATAAACAGGGCCTCGAAGAGCAGCGCAAACTGGTACCAATAGGCCATCAGCCCAGATAGGCCTGGTAGGGCCGAGAAGATCGAAGCCATCCCGACCGCCAGCGACACCGCGCCACCGGGCCGACCCATGACATCCTGTTCAACGAGACGGGACCACTCCTGAATCTGCGCCACCGGATAACCGAGATCGCTCAACGCCTCTGACGAGAGCATGGTGTTGATCGCAAAATAATCGCCGGGCGCAAGAATGCAGGCCGCAATCAGCGCAATCACGCCCACAAAACTCTCCAGCAGCATCGCGCCGTAGCCGACCACCGCGTGCGATTCCCGATCAATCATCTTGGGCGTTGTGCCGGAGGCCACCAGCGAGTGAAATCCAGAAATCGCGCCACAGGCGATGGTGATAAAAAGAAAGGGGAAGACCGACCCTGGAATGATCGGCCCGCCGCCGGTGATGAAACCCGTGACGCGAGGCATTTCCATTGTCGGCGCCATCACGACCACGCCGACGGCCAGGAGCGCGACCACGCCGACCTTCATAAAGCTGGACAGATAATCCCTTGGCACCAGTAACATCCCACATCGGCAGGACGGACGCGAGCAAACCGTAACCCATGAGCAGCCAGACCAACGTCTCGCGCTCCACATCGAACCAGGCCGCTGCCGGCGACTGCGCGACGGCCCGCCCCGCAATGATGGCCGCCAGGAGCAGCACCGCCCCGATGGCCGACATTTCGCCAACCCGTCCAGGCCGCCAGCGCTGGAGATAAAAACCCAGAAAGACGGCAATCGGCACGGTCATCGCCAGCGTACAGGCGCCCCAGGGATTATGGTAGAGCGCATTGACGACGGCGAGACCTAGCCCGGCCAACGCGACGATGACGATAAACAGCACGGCCACAGCCGTCGCCAGGCCCGTGACCGGCCCCACCTCGTCCCGCGCGATCTGCGGCAGCGACCGGCCATTGCGGCGCATCGAGGCGACGAGAATCACAAAGTCCTGCACCGCGCCCGCCAGCACCGCGCCGACGACCAGCCAGAGAAATCCCGGAAGAAATCCAAACTGCGCGGCCAACACCGGGCCGAGCAAGGGACCGGCCCCCGCAATCGCGGCAAAATGGTGGCCAAAGAGGACCCAGCGATTGGTGGGGTGGAAATTCGCGCCGTCGGTGAGACGGTGCGCGGGCGTCAGGCGACGGTCATCCAGTTCCAGCACACGCCGCGCAAGAAAACGTCCATAGAAACGGTAGGCCAGCACATAGAAGCAGGCCGAGGCCACGACCAGACACAACCCGTTGACCTTCTCATCAGCATTGAACAGCCCCGTGACGACGCCAAAGGCCACGGCACAGAAGACGGCCAGCACCACCCACCCCATACAGGACCACCTCGTCATACCGGCGGACGGCCGCAGGGATCGGGCGGAGCGAGGGGCCGGCTTTGCAGCCCCAGCGCCCAGAGGCCGAACGCGATCCAGACGATCTCGCGGAGACGGCGCGCGATCGCAAACGTCACACCGGATGCCTCCGCAAAGCCGAAGGCCACGAATAGCAGGACGGTGCCCGCTTCCTGCCCCCCCACGCTCCCCGGAATGAACGCCGTGCCGCCCTTGGCAAACACGGCCAGCGATTCAAGGGCCACCGCCGTCGGCCAGTCCACCGGCAGGCCCAGAAAATACAGGATCAGATAGACCTCCACGGCACCCATCATCCACCCCGCGAAAAAAGCCAGGAACGAGCACACAAATCCGCGCCGGTCCTGTTGATAAAACGCGCTGATGGCCTCATCCAGCGCCTGGAGCTTGTGTGCCCGCGCCTGGAGCCATGCAATCGTCACGCCCAGACGTTCCAGCGCCAGGAGGAGGCCCATGAACAGCCCACCCCGCTGGACCGCAACGAACAGGCCAACGCCGAACCCCATCAGGCCCAGCCCGACAAGGCTTGGCATCAACAGGTCGCCCGAATGACCGAGCAGCACCGCGCTCAATCCAACCCCAATCATGATGAAGATGATTTCAGCGAAGGTCATCGTCGTCTTGGCCGTAACCACCGACGCCATCCCGTCCACAAGGGGGACATGATACCGACTCAGCAGATAGGCCTTCATCGGTTCGCCGCCCAGATACAGACCCGGCGTCGTGAAATTCACCGCTTCGCCGGCCATGCGTGTCATGAACAGCCGGCCAAAGCTGATCGTGTTCGCATGGCGTCCCAGCGTATATCGCCACCCGAGCGCATCCAGCATATAGACAGCGACGGAGGGAAGCAGCACCCACAGCAAGTTCGGACCCAGCGTCCTCATCTCCGCCACCAGCACAGAGGGGCCGATGTGGAGCAGCAGTCCGCAGAGCACCGCCACGCCCAGCAGGAGAAGGACGAGCGTCAACCGTGTCATGTCAACGAGAAGACGTGGAGGAGCGCAGCTGCCAGGCCAGCATGGGCCAGAAGATGTTCGAGCCGACGGCGGCCATGACCAGGAACCACTCCACATGCCCAACGAGCGCCAGCACCAGGATGATGACAGAAAAGTCACGGCTGACCAGACGATTGAGTATCGCCTCCACATGGAGACGGCGCGACGACGCTAATGTCTCCTTTATCGTCATCGCACGCTGCACGACGGCAAACGCCGCCACATTACCGGCGATAGCCAGCCAGCCCAGCACCGGCCCGGCAATGTCCCAGCCCGCCAGCGCTGAATGATAGGCCGCCCAGGCCATCCCAGAATACAGACCGATATGCACGACATTGTCGAGGACCAGATCCAGTTGCTCACCAAAAGGCGACTCCATAAACTTCAGCCTGGCCACTTCCCCGTCACAGCAATCCAGAATGGCCGAGAGTTGAAACAAGAGTGCCCCCGCCACACCTGCGGCGTACCCGCCCATCGCCAAGACCACCCCGGCAAGCAGCCCAACCGACGCGGCCAACACCGTCACGCCGTTAGGCGTCAGCGGCGTCTGCAACAGCACAGACGTGATCCACTTGGAACACTTGCGATTGAAATGCCGATCCACGAACCCTTCGAGGCCGCCCTTGAGCGACCGCAGCAAGGTCCATTCTGCCTGCTCCGGCGTCGCGGCCCCCTCCACGCACACATCCTGATACCAGTCTCCGCCCAGCGGCAGGGTTCGGACCTGTCCCTTACGGATTCCCCGTTCAAGCGCGGCCTGCACAGGATATGATCCATCCTGCGCATCGGCCCATCCAGGCCCTGTGAAGGTTGCCGGCATCGCCACGAGCTCCACGTCGAGCGCCAGCGCAGTCGCTTCCTCGATCATGACGACGCCACCTGCGTGCCCCTCTCTCACCCGTTCATGTTGAGCCTGTCGAAGCGCGCCCCCCCTTGTCACGACCACCGGCTCGCCTGTGCTGCCCTCGTCCCGCAGACGCACCACGAGACTTGCAGGGAACACCGCGCCCGTGCCGGCCACCACATACGGCCCTCCGAACATCCCCGCAAGCACCTCCCACGTCCGTAGATCGTCGGGAGGAAATTCTGCCACCGGCAGCCACCGCACGACGGACGTGACTCGCGCATCGCCATGCAGTTGCTGCTTCAAGGCCTCGGTCTCCTCGCCTGCCAACACAATGAAGCGGGAGATGCCGCCCCTCTGAAGCGTCAGCAGCGTCCGTTGAAACAACGACAGGCCGCCCACATCCGTCAGAGGGTTGGACGGAGAGGGTTCTCCTGGCCGATGGAATATCCGGCCTGTCGCCAGGATCAGCGCGCCGTCAATGCAAGGAGCCTGAGACGCAGCGTTCATACCTTCATAGCTCGATGTAGAGACTGTCATCCTTCTGGGTCACGGCATAGACGGTCGCGTTCTCCGGACGTCCGTAGCTGTCACCGGTGTCCAGATGAAATTTCCATCCGTGCATGGGACACCGCACAAAGCAGCCGTGCCCTTCAGGGTCCGCCGCTACCGTGCCTCGGCTTAACGGCCCCTGTCGGTGCGGGCAGTCATTGTGCAGCGCATAAAACCGACCGTCCTGGTGGAAGACCGCCACCGGCACCTCATTGACCATGACCAGCGCGCGAGCGCCATCTGGAATTTCGGACGTCTTGGCCAGAAAGGTCACGTCGCATAGCCCCAGAGTGTGACAATGGCCGATGTGTCTGGACGGCTGTACGCCTGGTACTTGAGCAGCGTATCCAGGCCGTCACAGGTGCGCTCGAGGTTCGTGCGCATCCCAGGAAAGTCCGGCCAGCCCTGCTCGCATTTGTGTTTGAGAATCCATTCCAGCCCGCGCAGAATCGCCGGATCGCACTGCGCCCGTGTCCCCAAAATACTACAGACCAGCATGATGGAGCGGGTGCAGTCCATCGTGTGATCCACGTTCTCGTCGTCCCAGGAGCCGTCGGCGGCCTGCACCGAGAGCAGCTTCTCGACGCCCCGTTGGCAGCAGCTCCGCACATGCAGTTCATCGGTCAAGACCATGTCCGCAACAATGGAATCCTGGATGAGATGCGCAGTAATCTCCACGCCGGTAGGATGAAATTCGGGATCGTACCAGCCGCCATCGGCAGCCTGCCGTTCCAGCATAAAGGCCATGCCCTTGCGCCAGGAATCCTTTATCTGGGTCATCGTCGGCGCATCCATCAGAGTCGGGCTGAGGGCCATCACGACGTCAAAAAAGCTGATCGGGTGGCTGACAGCGTCCAAGTCCGCCCAGGACGGGTCCGACCACGTGCCATCCTCTTTCTGCGTGTCCAGGAAATACCTCACGCATTTTTTGACCGACTCGGTGATGCGCGGATGCTTCAACGCCAGATTGCCGCGAATCAGCATGAGCGCGCAGAAGGCCGTCACCCAGGCGGCGCTTGTTTGATCGGACGACATCTTGCCCCACCCGCCGTCCGCATGTTGGCACTCCACCAACGCCAGATATTCATCAGGGTGCTGTGACGTCGTCGGCATGTGGAGCAGCACACGGAGCGCATGGGCCACCAGTTCCAAATCCTGATCGCCCTTCGTCAAACTCCACTGCGAATGCTCCGCCATGAGATAGGCGTACTCACGGTCGATGATCGGCTGAATCTGTTCCAGACTGATGCTCATGGTGTCCTCGTCTCCAGTGCGGTGATTTGGGGTAAGATTGCTTGTTCGGCCTTTGTTATATCACCAGGAAAATCAATTTCGATCCAGGGCTGGCCGCCGATGGTCTCATAGCCCACCGGCACGGCCCGAAAGAAGGCTTCCCAGGTGTCTTCGTATTCCATATCCAGGTCCCCCCTCGTCACAAACGGCTCCATGGCAGCCAGCATGGCCGCACTGTCCCGCCGCGTGACCTTGAGGAAGCCCACGCCTTCGCCAAGGATCGTCCCGTCTGCCGGTTTTTTCGTCAAGGCCACCAGTCGTCCATCCCGCACCACGGCCATCCGCTCCTCCGAATCCTGCCGCACCGTCTCGTCAATCAGAATCGCGTTTGGATGGGGTGACGCGACCAACCGCGTCACGAACGAGGCCGGACACAGCACGTCCGCATCCATAATCAGCATGTCATCATCGAAGACCGCCCGCGCCAGCCACAGGGAGTAGAGACTCCCTCGCTGATACTGATCGTTCACGATATAGCGAAGGGCCACGCCTCGGTACGACTCGCCAACCGCCGCGCGAATCAACTCCTGCCTGTGGCCCACCACCAACCACACGGATGTGATCCCGACGTCCAGCAGCGACTCCAGATACCGCGCCAGCAAGGACCGTCCCCCGATCTCGCTCAGGCACTTGGGACGATGGCCCGTCACCACGCCAAGACGCTTGCCGATGCCCGCGGCCAGGATGACGGCTGTCATGCGTGTCGAGCCTCAGTCTTGCGCGCCTCCGGCAACACCGACGCAAAGGCTGCCAGAAAGTCCTTCATGGTGGTCTCCGTTAACGCGCCAATATTGGCGATACGGAAGATGGTCTGCGCCAAGCGCGATTGTCCCGCATAAATAATGTAGCCCCTCTCACGCAACAGGTCATGCAGCCGCTCGTATTGGATACGATCAGGCAGCAAGAAGGCCGTCAGCGTATTCGACCCGATGAGCGACGGGTGTTCACGGAGATAGCACGAGACGCCCAGCGCCTTCATGCCGTCCCGCACGATCTGCGCCATCCGGCGATAACGCGCGACCCGGTTGGCGACGCCTTCATCCAACAGTTCCGACAGGGCTTCATCTAACGCATAGGCCAGTTGCACCGCCGGCGTGAAAGGCACAGAGCCTGACACCTGCTCCCGATAATACGTCGGCAAATGGAAATAGACCGAGCGAGGCTCGTAGGCCGCCATCTGCTCCATGAGGTCTCGGCGCACCAGCACAAATCCAAGACCGGGAAACCCCTGGATACATTTTCCGGACGAACCGGCGATCATCCCGACATGGCAGGCGCGAAGATCAATGGTCTCGCCGGCCAGGCTGCTGACGCCATCCACCATCAGAAACCGACCAGTCGCAGCGGCCATCTCCCCCAGTTCACGGATCGGATTCAGCAGGCCGGTGGACGTTTCATGATGCGCCACAGCCACCGCCTGCACGGCAGAATGATCGCGGAGGGCCTCGGCTATCGGCGTGAGATCAAGCCGTTGGTTGTCCGGGCCTGGCACATCCATCGTTGGCATGTTCGCCGCCGCCGCCATCGCCGCCATGCGTCGCGCATAGACACCGTTATTGACAATCAGCAGGCTGCGCCCTGGCGCGAGGGACGACGTGACCATGGCCTCCACGGCAGCGGTCCCAGACCCTGCCAGCAGCAACGCCACATACTCCTCCTCATGGCTCGGCGCAAAGGCCCGCAGCAGCTTGGCCCGAATCCCTTGGAGTAACTCGCGACACTCCGATTCCCGATGGCAGATGTCCGGTTTCAGTAAGGCGTGGCGCACCCGCTCGGACACATTCACAGGGCCGGGGTTCAGGAGAACCATCATGCTTACATCATCAGCGGGGACCCGTGCGCCCACCGGAATGGGCTCCGATGCCCCCGCGCCCCGCGCTCGGATCGACAGAGCCGACGCCTCGCTTCCCCATCGCCGCCTGCCGAAAGCGCTCGGTCATCGCCGACGGTTCAATCTCCACACGCGCCGGTTCATGGGCTTCTTGAGAGACCTTCACAAGCAAAAAACTCGGCCCCTCGGACGTCAGCATCCCCTTGGCGGTCGCCGCAAGCGCATCCTTCTCGCGGACACGCGCCACATGGCGATAGCCGGTCGCGCTCGCCACGGCATCCAGATGAATGGTGTGCGACAGCGTCGGCTGATTCCCCGTGCTGCCGTAGACTTCATTGTCAAACACGATGTGGATAAAATTCTTGGGCTGGAGCGCCCCGACCGTGGCCAATGTGCCCATGCTCATCAACACGTTCCCGTCGCCGTCGAATACGACCACCTTCCGCCGAGGTTGCGCCACAGCCACGCCCAGTCCAATGGCCGGCGCCGCGCCCATCGAGCCAATCATGTAGAAATGCTCCGGCCGGTCACGATGGGTATAGGCTTCACGCGAGGGAAAGCCGTTGCACACAATCACCAGTTCGTCGGTCAACAGGTCCAACACCACGCTGATCGCGTGGCTCCGGCTCATCAGAACGCCTGCTTCCGGCTTCATGACAGGACCCCCTTGGTCACCAGCAGCGCCACAGGAAGGCGTTGCGTCTGGGAGACCTCGCCGGCCCAGGCAATATCCGCTTGGACCGTCCCGGCGGCGACTGTGCGATGCGGAATGCCGACCAATTCGAGTTGCGACTTCATCACCTGTCCCATGATGAGATGCTCCGGCGCATCCTTGCCGTCATGCCCGCGCCAGGAGATCACCAACAGGCAGGGCTGGCGATAAATCAGGTGCAGCGAAATCAGCGCGTTCAGCGATGTCCCCAGGCCAGAGTTCTGCATCAACACCACCGGCATCTTGCCGCCCATGTAGGCGCCCGCAGCCAGGCCAACGGCCTCGTCTTCCCGCACCGCCGGCACGAGCAGCCGTTGCGCAATCAGCGCCGCAAAGGTCCCGGCCAACGTGGAATCAGGCACACCGGTGAAAAAATCACACCCGGCATCCCGGAGCAGGCCCACAAAATCTTTTGCTGGAAACGGCATAGAGATGAATTATAGCGAACCGAACTGGGACTGCACAAGACACCCGGACTGGCCGGCGTCGGCATCGGTCATCGCGCCGCGATGTTCGTAAGGAGGGGTCAGCCCTTCTTCGTGAGCGGAATTTTGTGCTCTCGAAGCTTCTTGCGGAGGGTGTTGCGGTTGAGGCCGAGCAGCGCGGCAGCCTGATTCTGATTGCCATGAGTCTCGTCCAACACCAGAGCAATCAAGGGTTTTTCAACCGCCGCGACAATGAGCGCATGGAGGTCTGATCCCGCCCCCAACTTCATGCGCCGGACAAAATCACGCAGCTTGGTATGGATGTAGTCGTCAAACCCAAGGTCCTTCTGCAGCGTCGAGTGCGTACGCAGCGAGGGTTTGCCATTCGTAAACCCCTTGACGGTGCCACTCGCCCGCCGCAAAAACGACGGAGAACCGATCAGCACCACCGGGGGCGTCCGTCCATTGTTGTCGCAGATCGCCTGCGCGTGGATGATCCAATCCTTACGGGACTCGATAATCACCGCGTCAAACCGACGGGGCGAGGTCTTGCGGAGCGCGGTCGCCGCGTCTTTTGCAATCGTGACCACGCTCGTCGGGCATTCATGACGATACAACTCGGCCAGATCGGGATCAGCGGTCAGCACAAGAACATGGAGCGATTTTCGGGACGGCATCGTGACTCCGAAACCTGCTGATGTGGACAAAGGGGTACTCTTAGCAGCCCCTCCAGAGCCTGTCAAGATGCACGGGGCGTTTGCGAAGCGCCCTTACACGGAAGCGGAAAACACCAGGCCGCCGTCCACGGCATCTACCCGCACCTGCTGCCCAGCCTTGAGTGTGCCGTCGAGAAGCCGGATGGCCAGGGGGTTGAGAATCTCACGCTGGATCATCCGCTTCAGCGGACGCGCACCGTAGACAGCATCATAGCCAATCACCGCCAAATGCGCCTTGGCCGCGTCCGTCAGGACGAGACAAATTTGTTGCGCCTCCAGTCGCCGGCCCACCTGCGCCACCTGCAATTCGACAATCGCGGCCAGTTGCTCCTGCGTGAGCGGATGGAACATCACGATGTCGTCAATGCGGTTCAGAAACTCAGGACGGAAATGCTCGCGCAACACGGCTAACGCACGAGTACGCATCATGGCGTCATCGCCATCACGCGCGCCATCGTCTGCCGCCGCCGCCGCCTGGATTTCCCGGCTGGCAATGTTGGAGGTCATGATGATGACGGCGTTCTTGAAATCCACCCTGCGCCCCTTGCCATCGGTGAGGTGTCCGTCGTCCAGCAGTTGCAGCAGGACATTCAGCACATCCTGGTGCGCCTTTTCGATTTCATCAAACAGCACAACGGCATAGGGTCGCCGACGCACCGCCTCGGTCAACTGCCCGCCCTCCTCGTAACCCACATAGCCGGGAGGCGCCCCAATGAGCCTCGCCACCGCATGTTTTTCCATGTACTCCGACATGTCAAGCCGCACCATCGCCTGCTCGTCATCGAACAGAAAGTCCGCCAGCGCCCGCGCCAATTCTGTTTTGCCCACGCCGGTCGGCCCCAGAAAGATGAAGGAGCCCGTCGGACGCTTCGGATCCTGTATCCCGGCCCTGGAGCGCCGCACGGCGTGGGATACCACCGCAATCGCCTCCTCCTGGCCGATCACGCGAGCACTGATACGGTCTTCCATGTGGATCAGCTTCCTGGTCTCAGCTTCCACGAGGCGGGCCACCGGCACACCAGTCCACTGAGCCACGATCTTCGCAATATCCTCGTCGTCTACTTCTTCCTTCAAGAGCCGCGTCTCACCGGGCAGGCTTTGGAAGCGCGCGTTCTCCTCCGTCAACTGCTTGGTCAACTCCATCATCCGCCCGTAGCGCAACTCCGCTGCGCGGCCCAAGTCGCCATTTCGCTCGGCCCGTTCGGCCTCCTGTTTGGCTGCCTCCAACTTTTCCTTGATCTCGCGGAGGCGCTTAATCGCCGCTTTTTCCGCTTGCCACTGCTGGGTGAGATCGTCCAGTTCGCCACGCAGGTGCGTCAGTTCCTGCTCAACTTTCTCCTGCCGCTCACGCGCCGGAACATCCTTGTCACGACGGATGCCCTCGCGCTCAATCTCGAGTTGACGGATGCGGCGTGTGCGCTCGTCCAACGGCGTGGGCATACTGTCAATCTCCATCCGTAGGCGCGACGCCGATTCGTCCACAAGATCAATTGCCTTGTCCGGCAGAAAGCGATCACTGATGTACCGTTTGGAGAGCGTGGCGGCAGCAATGAGCGCCGCGTCCTTGATCCGCACCCCATGGTGAACCTCGTACCGCTCCTTCAGCCCGCGCAGGATCGAGACGGTATCCTCGACCGACGGCTCGGCCACCGTCACAGGCTGAAAGCGCCGCTCCAACGCCGGATCCTTTTCGATGCGCTTACGATATTCGTCCAGCGTGGTCGCCCCGACGCAGCGAAGATCGCCGCGCGCGAGCGCCGGCTTGAGCATATTGGAGGCGTCCATCGCACCCTCGGCCGCCCCCGCGCCGACCAACGTGTGGATTTCGTCAATAAAGAGAATGACGGCGCCGACTGCGTCTTCCACCTCACGCAACACCGCTTTGAGACGATCCTCGAACTCGCCTCGAAATTTACTGCCGGCCACCAGCGCGCCCATATCCAGCGCCACGACGCGACGATTCTTGAGGCCCTCCGGCACGTCGCCGGCGATCACGCGCTGGGCCAACCCTTCGGCGATGGCCGTCTTGCCGACGCCCGGCTCGCCGATGAGACAGGGGTTGTTCTTGGTGCGGCGCGACAGGACCTGCATCACGCGGCGGATTTCCTCGTCACGCCCGATGACCGGGTCCAATTTGCCTTTGCGGGCCAGCTCGGTCAGGTCGCGTCCGTATCGGGCCAGCGCCTGATACTTGTCCTCCGGCGCTTGATCAGTCACACGCTGCGTGCCACGAATCTCGGTGAGCGCAGCATAGAGCCGCTCCTTCGTCACGCCATGGCGTTTGAACAGAGCGGCACCCTCGCCGCCGGCTTCCGCGATAGCCGGCAACAGATGCTCAGTGCTGAGGTATTCGTCCTGGAGCCGCTCGGCCTCCTGCTCGGCGACAGTAAAGACGTCGCTCACTCGTTGCGACAGACCGACCTGCCCGACTCCCGAACCGGATACCTGCGGGATTTTCTTGAGTTCGCGCTCCAGGTCACGCGCAAGCACAGCGGGATCCACCCCCAGTTTTTTCAAGAGGCCCGGCGTAAGCCCCTCACGCTGCCGCACCAACGCCAACGCCAGGTGTTCGACCTCAATCTGCTGATGCCCGGCCTTCTCGGCCAGCTTCTGCGCCTCCGCCAGGGCTTCCTGCGTTTTGATCGTCAACCGGTCAAAGCGGATCATGGTCTCTCCTCCTCCACGCTCACTCTATTCAATGGTCTTGCCGGACAGGCGCCGCCGGAGCAGATCGAGGGCGGCCTGGGAGGCGCGAAGCCGGATGCCGTCGCGGTCGCCGCTCAGTACGCACGACTGCCCGATCGCGCCCTGTTGGTCGGCGAGCGCGAGAAAGACCAACCCCACCGGTTTCTCCTTCGTCCCACCGGACGGCCCCGCAATGCCGGTCACGACCAGACCGCAATCAGCGCCGCTCTGCTCGCGGACGCCGTGCGCCATGGCCTCGGCCACGTCGGCGCTGACCGCACCCTTTTGTCGAATGAGCGCGGCTGGGATGTTCAGCAAGTCCATTTTGGCCTGATTGCTGTAGGTCACCAGTCCCCTCTCGAAATAGGCCGAACTCCCAGGGAGCGACGTGAGCCGTTGCGAGATCAGCCCGCCCGTGCAGGACTCCGCCACCGCCACGGTCACGCCCATGGCCTTCAATTTCAACGCGACTACACCTTCCATCGTCTGGCTACCCGCCGCATACAGCGCGTCTCCGACTCGATTGCGCACCAGTCGTTCCAGCCGCTTCACGACGGTCTCGGCTGACTCAGGATGACGGCCCTGCACCGTGATCGAAATATCCACGCCATAGGCCCCTGCTTGCAGGCCAAGGATGGCCAGACGCTCAGCCTGGTATAGGTCCTTGATACGCGCCTCCACCTCCGACTCGGCCAGTCCACAGGTCCGCAGCCGGCGACGGACGAGCGTCCCTCGCGCTGTTTTTCCGACAAACGTTTCCAGCAGTGCGCCCCCACAGTCCTGAAAAATCGCTTGCATCTCTGCCGAAGGGCCAGGAAGACACAGTAGGGCGCGCACATCCTTGGAGTCTTCGTTTGTATACTGAAGGAACAATCCAGGCGCTGTGCCGACGGAATTGGCAAGGACTTTTGCGTGGGACGGAATCAACGCCTGCGTAGACTGTTCGGGCGTCATGCAACGTTGCCGAGATGCCATTCGTTGCGTGATGGCATGGAGCGTTGCCTCATGGAGCGACAGTCTCCGGCCCGTCACGCGCGCAACGACTTTTCTGGTGAGATCATCTTCCGTGGGCCCCAGTCCACCTGTGGTCAACACGACCTGTGCCCGACTCAGCGCGTGCCGCAGGGCCTCGTCCATGTCCGTGGGATGATCGCCGACGACGGTTTTCCAGCGGACTTCGATGCCGATCTTCAGCAGTGCATCGGCAAGCCAAAGCGAGTTGGTGTCGGCGACACCTCCCAGCAACAATTCTGAACCAGTCGCGACGATTTCGGCATACACAGCAGTCACCGGACGGACGGTGCCTGTTCTGGAAAGTGTTCGCGCCCGTAGGCCTGGACCTGTGCGCTCAACGACTCGCCCAACAGATAGGTGAGCGTTCCGGCCAGACTGACATACATGGGCGGCCCGATGGGATTGTTGAGGCAGGGCACGGTCGCCCGCCCCGGTGTTTCCTGCAAGGCCAGCACGGTTCGACCGTCCTGGTCATAGATGCACAGGGGATATTGCACGCAATCCGTTTGCTTGAACGTTTGCCAGTCCATGCCTCGTTCCCTCGCATAGGAATGGACCGCACAGTATTGGACGGGAATAGCCTGGCCGTTCCCCTGTGTCGGCTCGGTGGAGGGATAGAGAAAGACGCAGCCGTCGTCCAGTACCCATGTGCAGCGCATCTCTTCCGGGGAGTTGAAGAACCGGACCATGGCCACAGTTTCCTGTGGACGCATGTCGGTGCTTTGACGGCGCGGGTCGCCGATGAACTGCATGCCCTCACGGCGAAGAAATTCGCGCTTGGCTTCAGGGAGATACTGCATGATGCCGTTCACATGAGGCGCCAGACGCTCGACCTCGCCCGCCGTCACGACACAGCCTCGGTGACAACAGGCCGAGTGGCAGTTATGCAACGCCACGTCGCAGACAAAGGGTGTGGTGAAGATCCGGCGATCCACCAGTATCCCGGCGATCTCCACGCTATGCTCAGGAAGGCGTTCCACAATTAGCGAGGCAGTATACGCGGCACAGAGAAAAAAATCGAGCAGGAGCCTCCTCCAACCGGACCGAGAGAGGAGCACGGGCAGACAGGCGGAAATATACCACGTCGTTCAGACTCATTGTGGGATTGGACTATACGGCCGGCGCGCCCATTTCGTTGAATTGACAAGAGGTCGTGGCCAATGCTAAAAATACAGTTCCCGTGTGGACTCTTTTTTATGGACAGACGGGACCGAGGTAACACCATCCGCCACAATCCGATTATGGAGGCACCGCTCATGGCCGGTCTGGAACCACAAGCACAACCGCAAGCGCCCAAACGGCAATACGTCAACTACATGTTTTATAAAGCGGACCCGGCGTGGCGTCGTCTTCCGGAATCGGAGCGGACTCAAGGCAAGCAGGAATTTCTCCGGGTCGTCGAGGAGTACACCGGCAAGGTGATGGTCATTCCCTATTCGACGGTCGGCATTCGCGGGGATTGCGACCTCATGCTCTGGCGCATCTCATACGAGATGGAATGGTTCCAGGAGATGAGCGCCAAGTTACTCGCCAGCGGACTCGGCCAGTATCTGACGACGCCCTATTCCTACCTCTCCATGACCAAACGCTCAATCTACGTGGACAACCATACGCACGAAGGCCAGGAAAGTAAGCGCCTGACGATTGTGCCCGGCAGGGGCAAGTATATCTTCGTCTATCCGTTCTTGAAAACCCGTGAGTGGTTCTTGCTGACCAAGGCCGCGCGGCAGGGGATGATGGATGAGCATATCGAAGTGGGACACAAGTTCCCGTCCGTCAAACTCAACACGACGTACTCGTTCGGCCTGGACGACCAGGAATGGGTGGTGGCGTTTGAAAGTGACAAGCCAGAGGATTTTCTCGATCTCGTGATGGCCCTGCGTGAAACCGAAGGCAGTCGCTACACCCTGCGCGACACGCCGATTTTCACCTGCATCAAAAAATCTCTCGCGGAGACCCTCGATACCCTCGGGGGATAAGGCGGTTTCCGGCTTGCGCTGTCCCTGGTTGCCGCGTCCCTCGCCAGGGAACCGTGATCTACAAGCCATCGGTGCGCTCTTTTTGCTGGCTGCTTGCACCGACCTCTACATTATCCAGGCACGGCCAGACTATGCCCTGAAGATCATGGGCACGACCCTGCCAGGTGTCTGGGGCGTCCTCGCCAAAGCACAAGGGCCCATTCTGCACGTCCTAATCGGCGTAGGATTCCTGTTCGTCAAACGGTGGGGCCTGTTCGTCTATCTCCTCTACGCGGGCTTCGGCCTCATCAATGCGAGCGTCAACTTTGCCGTCTTGCCAGGGCCACACCGCATCCGCATCATCTTCCTGATTTCACTCGCAGTCTTTACCGCCTACATCCTCTGGCGGCGAAAACGCTTCGCGGCGTAGGAAACTGAGTGCCCTCATCTGTATGCTCCTAGGCGACAGGGGACGACGTCTCCGGGGTCTCCAGGCTGGCGCGGCCAAGTGTGCCGTTGCGGTAATCCGCCAGCAGAATCCTCGCCGCCTTGTCCCGGTCCGGTTCACCGCCCCTTCCCTTCCGAAGGCAGCCACGTTTTTTTGCGATGGCGTCAAGCAGGCCCGCGCCGTCCAACCCGTCCACCACGCACTCGTAACGCGCCGTAAGTAGGGCGGGATAGCGCGCGACCAGAACGGTGGCCAGAAACTCGGCGATCTCTTCGTCCACGACGGCATTGCGGCCAATCGCGTGGACTGCGGCCAGCCTGAGGCCCACGAGAGACGATTCGATTTTCGGCCACAAGAGTCCCGGTGAGTCAATGAGCGTCATCCGGTCGTTCAGGACGTGCCGTTGCTGCGATTGTGTCACGGCCGGCTCGTCGCCTACCTGTGCGACGCGGCGTTTGAGCAACGCATTCATCAGCGTGGATTTACCGACATTGGGAATGCCCATAATCAACATCCGCAAGGGCTTGGCGGGACTGTTGCGATGCGGAGCGAGCGGCTGACAGAAACCGGGCACCTGGGCGGCATGGCCGGCCTTGTGACACGATAGCGCCACGGCGCGGACGCCAGGCTGTCGGCGGTAAAAATTGAGCCAGGCACGGGTGACCGCAGGATCGGCAAGATCGGCCTTGTTGAGAATTTTCACACAGGGACGCTGGTGGGACAGCCGCAACTCCTCAATCAGCGGATTGCAACTCGCGTCCGGCACACGCGCATCCAGCACCTCGACGATGACATCGCTCACCGCCATCGTCTTGGCCGCTGCTTGGCGCGCCACATGCATGTGACCGGGAAACCACTGGATAGACATAGGAAATCACTGGCCTCTTTTTAGATGCCCCAGCCTCCACTTAAATGGATATTCGTGCCGGTGACGTACCGGGCCTCGTCTGACAATAAGAATCGCGCCGCCGCGACGGCATCCGTGAGTTCACCGATGTAGCCGGCTGGAATCTTTTTTGCCATGGCCGCCAGTTCCGCCTCCGGTGCGCTGCCCGAATTGATGAAGCCCGGCGAAATGGCGTTCACCGTGATCCCATGCGGGGCCAGTGTTTTGGCCAGCGTACGGGTGAGAATGAGGATGCCGGCCTTGGCGATGTAATGGGCCGTCACCTCCGTCTGCGCCACCAGTTGGTCGGCATTGGCCATCGCAAAGTTGATGATGCGGCCGGACTGCCTCGCCGTCATCGCCGGCGCCAGCGCCTGGCTCATGTAAAAAACCGCATGGAGGTTGTGGGCGAACATCTCGTTCCACCCGGCGGGCGTTTCCTCCAGAATGTTCACCCGATGGTATGGGCCAGCGCCGTTGATAAGCGCCTTCACCGGACCGAACTTCCGCTCGACGGTCGCCGCGAAGGCGGCGGCGGCGGCGGGATCCGACACGTCGCACTGTACGGCCATCGCGCGCCGTCCGTGCTTGTGGATGCGCGCCGCCGTGTCGGCAGCCGCTTGCTCGGAGGTCCGATAGCACAGGGCAATGTCCCATCCGTTGGCAGCCAGGTCCAACGCAATGGCGCGTCCGATCCCCTTCGCCCCACCCGTAATAAGCGCAATTTTGGGATTCCCATCCATCACGGCCAGGTTATACCACCCCTCACGAGGTTCCGGCAATGTGCGACGGAGGCGGCTGTCCGTGTCATCCCGCGCTCCAGCACGTCTTCCGGCGCCATATAAGTCACCTTGACAGGGATACTGGTGTCAGAAGGAAGAGGGGGCTACTGAATCGGCACGGCCTTGCGACCAACGCATGAGTCGGCCGCGTGGATTGCAACGTTAACCGAAGGAGCACCGGCAATGAAGAGTATCATGATCAGCGAAAAAGTCGAGAGGCGGATCTTTCTTCTACGTGGTCAAAGGGTCATGCTGAGTATAGACCTTGCCGAATTGTACGGTGTTGCGCCCAAGGTCCTGATCCAAGCCGTGAAAAGGAAGAGGGAACGGTTTCCGAGAGACTTCATGTTTCAACTGACATTACAAGAAGTTAGAAACTTGAAGTCACAAATTGTGACTTCAAGTTGGGGCGGACTTCGTCGTGCCATGCCCTATGCCTTTACCGAACAAGGTGTCGCCATGTTGTCGAGTGTGCTGAACAGTGCGCGTGCCGTTCAGGTGAACATCGAGATCATGCGCGCCTTCGTCAAACTGCGTGGTCTGATCGCCTCCAACAGAACCTTAGCCGTGCGCCTGGCTGCACTCGAAAAGAAGTACAACAGGCAGTTCAAGGTCGTTTTTGACGCCATCCGTGAGCTTATGGCTCCACCGGACCCCAAGCCGCGCCGCATCGGCTTCCGCGTATAGGAACGCTGCGAAGGCGGCTGTGCGTTGACTTTGCCAGGCCGCATGGGGCACCATAACGCGCCTATGAGCTACACACGATACGCCGCCAAACTCCGTGCATTGATGACACGGCCAGGGATCATCCGGACGGTCGGGGCGCACGACGCCCTCAGCGCCAAGATGATCGAGCAGGCCGGGTTCGACGCGATCTGGGCCTCCGGGTTCGGCATCTCGGCCTCCCTGAAGTGCATCCCCGACGGCAGTTTTCTCACCATGACCGAACAACTGGACGCGACCCGCAACATGGTCGAGGCCGCACACATCCCCGTGATCGCCGACTGCGACACCGGCTTCGGCAACGCGCTCAACGTGATGCGGATGGTCCAGGACTACGAAAAGGCCGGCATTGCCGGCATCTGCATCGAAGACAATGTCTTTCCCAAACGCTGCTCGTTTTACGCCGGGGCCAGACGCGATCTCATCTCCGCAGACGAGCACGCCGGCAAGGTCCGCGCAGCCAAGTCCGCGCAATCGTCCCCGGATTTTGTGGTGATCGCTCGCACCGAGGCCCTCATTGCAGGCTGGGGCCGGGACGAAGCCTTGACGCGCGCCGAGGCCTATGCCGACGCCGGCGCCGACGCCGTGCTCATCCATTCCAAATCGCCCACCTTCGATGAGTTGCGCGCCGTGTCACAGCAATGGTCCGGCCGCGTTCCGCTGGTCGTGGTTCCGACCATCTTCGGCGCCGTCACGGCGGAGGAACTGGAACGGCACAACTTCAAGATCGTCATCTTCGCCAATCAGGTCATCCGCACCGCCATCAAGGCCATGCGCGACACCCTGAACGTGCTGCACAAAGAAGGCCGCGCCGAAGCCGTCGGGGATCGGATGGTGGCGCTCCAGGAGGTCTACGATCTGGTCGGCGTGACCCAGATGGAAGACGACGAGCGCCGGTTTCTCCCTGTCGGCGCCGAAAAGATCACGGCGATCATCCCGGCCGCAGGATTCGAAAAACACCTCCTGCCGCTCATTCAGGACAAACCCAAATGCCTGCTGGACATCAAAGGAAAAACGATCCTGGAACGTCAGGTGGCGACCCTCAACGAGGTCAACATCAAGCAGATCGCCCTGATTCGCGGCTATCAAAAAGACAAGATCACCCTGCCCAACCTGCGCTATTACGATAACGACCAGTATGAAGACACCGGCGAGCTTGCGTCCATCTTCTGCGCCGAGCCCGAACTGACGGGCCGCTGCCTCCTGCTCTATGCGGATATCATTTTCGAGACCGGCATCCTGCACAAGCTGCTGAAAAGCCCCGCCGATATCACGATCGTTGTGGATCAAGCCTGGGCGGACCAGCGCGCGGTGCCACGTCCGCACGTCCAGCCGGACCTCGTTGTGATGGATGCGCCGTCGCCCACGAGCTACCGATTCGTGCCCCCGGACGGACCCAGCCGCCTGGTCAAGATCGGCCAGAACCTGGATTCGAAGCAGGCGCACGGCGAGTTCATCGGTCTGGCCATGTTCTCTGAGAAGGGGGCCGCGCTGTTGAAGTCCGTCTATCATGACTGGGCCTCGCGCCCCGCCGCTCTTTTCCACGAAGCGCCGTCTCTGCAGAAAGCATCTTTGACCGACATGCTTCAAGAACTGGTCGCGCGCGGGCACGACGTCGCCTGCCTCACGATCTACAAAGGCTGGATGGAAGTGGACACGTTCGAGGATTACCAGCAGGCCTGGGCGGACGTGAAAGAATAACGCCCCGTGCGCCTATACGTGCACGGTGAATGAGGTATGTAAAAACATGCATGATTCCCCCCCCCTAGCAAGATACTTGCCATGCTGCTGCGGTCTAGCCCAACCATTACGGTCTTAATATTGACCTTGTTCCTGATCACGGTCGGTCCGGTCTGGGCCGGCCTTCCGGACCAGTCTGATCAGGCTATGGCAACGGACCTGCAAACCGACTTGACGAGCCTGCCGCTGGAAGCCCTCATGCAGCTTGAGGTGGTTACGGCGGGCCGGCAGGCGCAGCCTCTGTCGGAGGTGGCCGCCGCGATCTTCGTCATTACCCAGGAGGACATTCGACGATCTGGCGCGACCACCATTCCCGAGGCGTTGCGCCTGGCCCCTGGGGTGCAGGTCGCCAGGCTGGACGCGAACAAATGGGCCATTAGCGCCCGCGGCTTCAACAGCCGCTTCGCCACCAAGCTGCTGGTGCTCGTGGACGGCCGGACCGTCTATACGCCGCTGTTTTCAGGCGTGTTCTGGGACGCGCAGGATACCGTGATCGAGGACATTGACCGGATTGAAGTCATTCGCGGGCCTGGGGGAACCCTCTGGGGCGCCAACGCGGTCAACGGCGTCATCAACATCATCACCAAGAAGGCCAGGGACACCCAAGGCGGCTTGGCCGTTGCCGGCGGCGGCACGGAAGAACGCGGGTTCGGCTCGCTTCGCTATGGGGGTACGCTCGGCCAGGCGGTTCATTACCGGGTCTACGGCAAGTACTTCAATCGAGACCGCGGGTTTCATCCCGACGGCGCCCATGACGACTGGCGCATGGGCCGCGGCGGGTTCCGCGCAGACTGGGACGGGAACAATCGGGACGTGCTGACCCTGTCCGGCGAATACTATGGCGGTGAGGCGGGCGAGCGCGTCACCCTCCCCACTCTGACTACGCCCTTTACCCGCAGGCTCGATCAAGACATCAGCCTCTCCGGCGGGCATCTGCTGACGCGCTGGACGCGCCGACTTGACCGGCAGGGTGAGTTGGCCCTGCAACTCTATTACGACCGGACAAAACAGACTCCTCAGAGGGGCGGCTATACCCAACAGACCTATGACCTGGATGTCCAGCACCGGCAGTCCCTGCCCCGGCAAACCCTGCTGGTGGGGGCCGGCTACCGCCTGAGCACCGACGACATTCCAGAGGGGCACAATTCCCGCTTCTCGCCCCAAGGCCGCGCCCTGCGCCTGCTGAGTGGATTCCTCCAGGACGACATCGCGCTGATCGAGCGGCGCCTCACCCTGACCATCGGCACAAAGGTGCTGCACAATAACTTGACCGGCGTGGAAGTCCAACCCAGCGGGCGGCTGCGGTGGACGCCCGCCGCCGGACGGACATTCTGGACAGCGGTCTCGCGCGCTGTGCGGACTCCCTCGCGCGCCGATCACGATGCCGTGACCAACCTCGTCGGCACGGCAGGCGGCTTCGTGGAATTGCGCGGCGACCGCGCCGTCCGCTCCGAGACCGTCCTCGCCTACGAACTCGGCACTCGCCTGCAGGCCACGGACCGGCTGTTCCTCGACCTCGCCGCGTTCTACAACCGGTACAGTGGGCTCATCGTGGCGGAATCCAGAACCGCCCCGCATCTCACCAATACGAATGCCGCGAAGGCCGAGACTGCGGGCGTGGAGGTGGCGGCGGATTGGCAGGCCCACAGCTCATGGCGGCTCCGTCTCGCCTACACCTACTTGCACATGCAACTGTACCCGAATCGGCTGCCCGGCAATACCGACGCCGATTCGGCCGAAGATGAGAGCCCCTCCCATCAGGTGTCCTTCCGGTCTCTCCTGAACGTGAGCAAGACCGTTGAACTGGACGCCTGGGTCCGCGCGGTGGATCGCCTGAGCGCCCTGAACGTGGGGGGCTACGTGACCCTGGACCTGCGCCTGGGATGGCAGCCCATCAAGGGCCTGGACCTGTCCCTGGTCGGGCAGAACCTCCTGGATCC
>Ga0105164_10000340_pt1 | contig 34745 bp, 31 predicted proteins | sample VDWuncwatermetaG_FD_89674 | JGI IMG/M metagenome (GOLD analysis project Ga0105164, IMG submission 89674) | Wastewater microbial communities from Netherlands to study Microbial Dark Matter (Phase II) - VDW unchlorinated drinking water | ecosystem: Environmental > Aquatic > Freshwater > Drinking...
GCGGAATGGAAAAAGAAGGAATCGTAACATGAGATAGAAAACAAGAACAAGCCAGTGTAAGGACAAAGAGGCCCACCTCTTCTGATCCTTTTGGGCAGGAAAACAGGCGTCGAAAACAGAAAGGAGGAGCGGAAAAACGGCTACACTTTCTTTAGAAAGAAGGCCCATGGCAAATAAAAAGGGGGAAAACCGTTTTAGAAACTGTTTCGTAGAGCGGTAACTCAGAAAGGAGGCCAGGCAAAAAAGAGTCGCCAAAAGATCCCCGCGACTTGGTAGATACGAAACGGCCTCTGTATGCAGGGGATGAGAGGCAAAAAGAAGGGACCCGATAAAAGAAATCGTTTGGTGTTGAAAGAGTTTTTGAATAAGGAAGTAAACCAAAAAGACATTCAGAAGATGTAACAGGATGCTTGTGAGATGATAACCGCTGGGGTGCTCTCCCCACACCTGGTACTCAATAGTGTAGAGCACCATGACAAGGGGGCGATAGTATCCCCCTTCTTTAAAACTACTCTCTGCTTGGGATTTGCTGAAAAACTCGCTTTTAAAAAGGGAGGGGAGACTTTTCCAGTCCCGGATAAACTGATTTTGGAGAATGAAGATATTGTCGTCCCAAACAAAGGGATTTGGGAGAATATTGGCGTAAAGGAGAAACACAACCGCCACAAGGGTGAGGGCGTGAAGAGGGCGCATTATCTCGAAATCAGCTCTGTAATCTTAAAGATTGGAAGATACATTGAAAGGACGATGCCGCCGACCACGATGCCGAGGAAGGTAATGATGACAGGTTCAATAATGGAGGTGAGGCCGGCGACCGCGGTTTCGACTTGTTCCTCATAGAAATCGGATATTTTGGAAAGCATCTTTTCAAGTTCTCCAGTTTCCTCACCGACGGCAATCATCCTGGACACCATCGGAGGAAAAACCCCTGCCTTGGAAAGGGGGTCCGCGATATTTTCTCCTTCGCGAATGGAAGAACGGACCTGATCAAGAGACACCTCGATGACCTTATTTCCTGAGGTTTTTCCGACAATTTCAAGGCTGGTGAGAATCGGCACACCGCTTCTCACCAGTGTGGAAAAAGTCCTCGAAAAACGGGCGATCGTGGCCTTCTGGAAAAGTTTTCCAAAAATCGGGAGCCGCATGAAAAACTGATCCCTCCTCAACTTCCCTTTCTCCGTACGGGTGTAAAAAATCAGCCCGGCGCCAACGAGGAGAAAGAGTCCTACACCGTATAGAAAATACCTGACCATGAAATCACTTGTCGCAATCAGAATGCGTGTAGGAAGAGGAAGGGTCCCTCCTAAAACTTCAAAAATTCCTTTAAAGGTCGGGATGACTTTGAGCATTAAAAAAGTGGTGATGAGAATGGCCATAGTCACCACCACCGACGGGTAGACCATCGCTGATTGCACTTTACGTCTGAGCGCCTGGCTTTTCTCCAGGTAGGTGGCAAGACGATCGAGGATATCATCAAGCATTCCGCTGGACTCCCCTGCCTTCACCATATTCATATAGAGGGTGGAAAAGACGCTCGGATGCTTCGCAAGGGCCCCGGAGAGCGAACTTCCTGCTTCGACATCATCCCGGACTTTCATGATGATTTTCCGGAAAGCGGGATTTTCGATCTGTTCTGTAAGAATGTCGAGGCTTTGGACAAGGGGAATGCCACTATCAACCATCGTCGCCAATTGCCTTGAGAAAAGGACGGTATCCTCCAGTTTTACGCCCCCCGTTGTAAAAAGCGGCCTCTTGCTTTCTCTTTGTTGGGTGACAGAGATGACGATCAGATCTTTTTTCCGGAGGGCCTCAATGAGCTGGTCTTGAGAGGCAATCTTGGAAACGCCTGTGATGGAACGCCCTTCCCGATCCTTTGCCAAATAGCGATAGGTAGGCATCTTTACTCCTGCACGGTCACACGCATCATTTCTTCAATGGTCGTGAGACCCATTTCGAATTTTTTCATGGCATCTTCGTGAATGGTCTTCATCCCCTTCTTTTGGGCATACGCCTTAATCTCAGTGGTGGAGGAACGGTTCAGAATCATCTCCCGGACCGTTTCATCGACTTCCAGAACTTCCAGAATTCCTATCCGCCCAAAGTATCCTGTCCGGGCGCACTTGCGGCATCCCTTCCCCCTGAAAAACTCATCCTTGGGCCCTTTATAGCCGATGGTCTGAAGGAGCGATTTTGAAATCGAAACTTTTTCTTTACAGTTGGTACAAGTCATACGGGAAAGTCTCTGCGCACCGACGACAATGATGCTGGAGGCGATCAGATAAGGTTCTACTCCCATATCGACGAGACGTGTAATGGCGCTTGGGGCATCGTTCGTATGAAGCGTGCTCAAAAGGAGATGACCCGTGAGAGAAGACTTGACGGCGATATCGGCTGTCTCAAAATCACGAATTTCCCCCACCATAATCACGTCCGGACTCTGACGAAGTACTGATCGGAGGCCGCTCGCAAAAGTGAGACCGATGTCCGGATGTACCTGAATCTGGCTGATTCCTTCGATCTGGTATTCCACAGGGTCTTCGATGGTAGTCAAATTCCGTTCAGGGGTGTTGAGTGTCTGAAGCAGGGAATAAAGAGTCGTCGATTTTCCGCAACCGGTAGGTCCTGTCAGGAGAATCATCCCAAAGGGTTTTTGAACAGCTTCTTTGAATTTCGAGAGCGGTTCGGGGCTGAAACCGAGACTGTCAAGCCCGAACTGTAGCGCCTGCTGGTCCAGAATCCGCATGACAATTTTTCCCCCAAACATAATAGGAAGAACAGAAACCCTGAAATCGATTTCTCTTCCTTTAAAGCGGATTCGGAAGCGGCCGTCTTGAGGAAGGCGGTTTTCTGTGATATCGAGTCCGCACATAATTTTAAGGCGGGAAAGGATCGCCTGCTGGCTTTCCTTAGGAAGACTGATTGCTTCCAGGAGGACACCGTCGACGCGATAGCGTATTCGAAGATGGTCTTCGCTCGGTTCCATGTGAATATCACTGGCCCGCTTATCCAGAGCACTCATCAGCATAAGGTTCACAATTTCAACGATCGGGACCTTCTCGGGACTTTTGGCAATATCCTCAAGATCCAACTCTTCCTCTTGGACAATTTCTGTAGGGGCTTCCGCCTCCACCCCCTCCAGAATGCGCGAGATCTTCTGATCTTGTGGCGTATAAACACGGTCGATTGCGTCCAAGATATCTTTGTCCGTACTCAACACAGGATCGATCTCGTAATGGGTCAGCATCCGCAAATCATCCATCGCGTAAATGTTCAAGGGATCGGCCATGGAGATCACCAAGGTATTGCCGATCTGTGAAATGGGGATCACATGATATTGCCGGGCAATCCGTTCAGGAATAATCTTCGCAACCTGCGGGTCAATTTTGAAACGGGACAGATCAATGGGAGGAATATCCAATTCTTGACCTAGAAGGGAGAGGAGGTCTTTTTCGGAAACCCAACCTTCGCGGACAAGGATCTGACTCAAGGTTCCCCCTTTTTTCTTTTGAAGGGCGAGGGCCTGTTCCAATCGTTTTTTGTCGACCAGCTTGCTTTCAAGAAGAAGCCCTGTGAGACGTTCTCGGAAACTTTCCACCATAGGATCAGGTTACCCGAAGCACCTCTTCGAGAGAGGTCTTTCCCGCTTCAGCCTTTTTTAAAGCGTCCTCCCGGAGGGTGACCAGCCCTTCTTTCTTCGCCTCCTCAAAGAGCTCGTTTTCATGGACATGTTTCAATACCATTTCCCGAATCGTGGGTGTCAAGGGAACCGTCTCCAGGATCGCAATTCTTCCGGCATAGCCGGTTCCGAAGCATTGGGAACACCCCGCGCTTTTGTAAAATTTCATCTCTTGATCTGCTTTAAAGGGAATTCCTAATCTTTCCGCCATCTTGGCTTCCAACCGATAAGATTTTTTACAGGGACACAACCGGCGCAGAAGACGCTGAGAACAGGAAAGGGTAATCGCAGAGGTGATTAAAAAAGGTTCTACCCCCATGTTCAAAAGCCGGATGACAGCGCCGCAGGCGGTCGTCGTATGGAGAGTGCTCAACACCAAATGACCTGTCAGGGCAGCTTTAATGGCCACATCCACCGTTTCGAAATCCCTGATTTCACCGACCATAATAATATCTGGATCCTGGCGTAAAATAGAGCGCAGCGCAGCGGCATAGGTTAAACCGATATCCGCTCGAACGGCCACTTGATTAATTCCCTCCAACTGAAATTCAACAGGATCTTCTACTGTCACAATATTTTTCTCGGGGGTGTCTACATATTTCAGAACGGAATAGAGGGTGGTTGTTTTTCCGCTTCCGGTGGGACCACAGACAAGGATCATCCCGTGGGGCCGCAGGCTTGCGTTTTTGATATCGGCGAGAGGTTTTTCCTCAAACCCCAGCGCATCCAGGTTCAAGGGGGCCTGGGCCTTATCCAGAACGCGAAGAACCACCTTCTCTCCAAGATTGGTGGGAGCTGTTGCGACGCGAAAGTCGACTTCACGGCCCTGAATTTTCATTTTAAAACGGCCGTCCTGGGGAAGGCGCCGTTCTGCAATGTCCATGTTCGACATCACTTTAATCCGCGAGGCGATCGCTTCGTACATGGCCCTGGGAGGAGAGGTTCCTACTTTAAGTATCCCGTCCACGCGGTAACGGATCCGAAGTGAATCCCGCATCGGTTCAATCAGCACATCACTCGCCCGCAGACGACAGGCCTCCTCAAGAATCAGATTGGTCACTTGAATCACAGGAGCTCCCTGAGTAAGCTTGAGAAGCTCCTCGTACCCTACTATTTCCTCACCATGAGCCTCAATCAGTTCAAGCTTTCTTTTGGCCGTATCCTTGAACTGCTGGACCATGTCCTCAATCGCCTTCTGGGTGGATTCTCCATAGAGTTTCCGGAGAGCTTCCTCGATGTCCCGCTCCGTCGCGATCGTAGGCCGGACATCCAATCCTGTCAGCGCCTTAATTTCATCTGTCGCAAACAGGTTCAAAGGATCTGCAATCGCAATCGTCACCATATTGCCGATTTTGGAAATAGGAACGATTCCATAATGAAGGGCGATCTCACGGGAAATGATTTTGGACATGGAGGCATCTATTTCAAAACGGGAAAGGTCTACAGGAGGGATCCCTAAATTCTCGCTGAGGAGTGCCACAAGGTCCTTCTCTGAAAGGACCCCCATCTCCACGAGAATACGACTGAGGCGCCCCCCTTTCTCCTTCAGCTTGAGAAGTGCCTGCTGCAATGTTTCTGGAGTGAGTATTTTTTTCTCAAGGAGAAATTCGCTGAGTTTATTTTTTTGGGATGGAAGCATCGCTCTTTGACAAGAGTTACCCTTCGCCCTTTTCGTAAGAACGATCAATCGCCTGATTAATATCGGTCATGGTTGAAACAAATACCTGGACTTTGCACTTCGTGATCAGCTCAATATCTTCTTGTGCCTGGACATTTAAAGGATTAGACATCGCGATCGTAAGAGCATTCCCAATCCGGTCCACCGGGATCAGGCAATACTGGCGGGCCACGTTCTCGGGGACCAGTTTGATGACTTCTTTGCCGATTTCGTAGTTTTTGAGAGGAAGATAAGGAAATCCGAATTGCGCCGTCAGCGCCTGCGCAATTTCCTCTTCGCTGGTGAACCCGAGTTTCACAAGGATTTGTCCGATGAGCCCCCCCTCCGCCTTCTGAAGAGCAAGGGCCTTATCAAGTTGCTCCTTCGTGATGACTCCCCGTTCAATCAGGAGCTCGCCGAGCTGTTTTGTAATGACCCGTTTGTTTGGACTCAAACCTTTCTCCTTATGAAACCCTCAAGAACCCGATTCGAAAGGGATGACGAGGAGGGAAAGTATTCTCACCTCTTAACCGGCGTGGCGGATAAGCCTCTCAAGTTCCTCAAGTTCTGTGGTGCGTGACAGGGCGCCCTCAAGGGTGATCATCTTACGGGTGTAAAGTTCATAAAGGGATTGATTCATTGTACGCATCCCTTCACGGCTCCCTGTTTGGATGACAGAGTAGATCTGGTGGGCCTTGGACTCCCGGATGAGACTGCGCACGGCGTGGTTGGCAATCAGGACCTCCAGGGCAAGGACCCGTCCCTTTCCCTGTGCATGCGGAATGAGCTGTTGCGACAAGACCGATACGAGTACAAACGAAAACTGGACGCGTACCTGCTGCTGTTGCGTGGAAGGGAAGACGTCGACGACGCGGTTAATCGATGAAACGGCATCGTTGGTATGAAGGGTTGCAAAAACAAGGTGTCCTGTTTCCGCAATGTTTAATGCGGCCCGAATGGTCTCCAAATCACGCATTTCTCCGACCAGAATGACGTCCGGGTCCTGACGTAAAATACGGCGCAGCGACTGAGAAAAGGAAACGGTGTCCTCCCCTACTTCCCGTTGCTGAATAAGGGCTTTATTATTTTGAAAGACGTATTCGATCGGGTCTTCGATGGTGATAATATGGCATCGCCGTTCACTGTTAATCTTATTAATCATGGCGGCCAGGGTGGTCGATTTACCGCTTCCTGTCGCCCCCGTCACGAGGACAAGCCCCTTCGGTTTCTTGCACAAATCGTTCACTAGATCTACCGGTAGACCGCACTCTTCAAACGTTCTGATTTTGTGAGGCAGAGCCCGGATGGCGATAGCAACCGTCCCCCGCTGCGTAAAAACATTCACGCGGAAACGGCTCAACCCCTCTATGCCAAAGGCCATGTCCAGTTCCTTCTCTCTTTCAAAACGCTCAACCTGATGGGGCGTCAAAAGACTATAAGCCAACTCCTTGACTTTGTCCGCAGACAAAGGGGTCTCTTCGAGATTCACAAGTTGTTCATCAATGCGGATACGGGGCGGAGACCCGGCCGCCATATGGAGATCAGAGGCATTCCGTGTTACCATCTTCTGGAGAAAATCCACTATCCGAGATTCTGTAGCGGTTTTTTCCAACATTCCCTCCTTTAATGAGCACTGAACTTACAGCGTATAAACGCTGTAAGTTCATCTTCTTTGTAATACTTCCTAAAGGTGCGAATTGAACCCTTGACATTTTGTCTCTGTAAATCCGCCTGCAAAATGTCAAGGGTAAATTCAGACAGCAACTTACGTTTACTTCGTTCCGTAAGTTGCGTCTTCATTTATGCGACGACCCGATTTTTGCCAAGTGCCTTCGCGCTCGCCAGTGCATCTTTCGCTTTCCGGATGAGCTCCTCTGCGACAGAACCGTCAATGGGGTTTTCTGAAACACCGGCGCTGACCGTCACTTTCTTGCCACGAAACCCCTTGGACCCTCCATAGACTTCTTCCATTCTCCGGCGAAACGTCTCGGCAAGTTGTGTGGCTTCCCTCTTATTTCTTTCGGGAACGATCAGTGCAAAAAGATCACGGTCAAGCCGCGCCGCGCGGTCTGCTTCGGTGATGTGTCCTTCCAATTCCTTCGCCACCTGTCTGAGAAGATCGACCTGGTACTGGGTATCCACCGTCTTGAAATCGTCCACATCTACCAAGATAAAAGAACAGGGACGCTGGTAATGAACCGCTCGCTTGATTTCTTCCTCGAGGCGCTGACGTGTAAATTTTTCATTATAAAGCTGGGTGATTTCATCTTTCATCTCAAGCTCTTTCGCCCTCTTATGCAGAAGATCATTTTCAACAGCGATCGACAGTTGTTTGGCGAAAATTTTGATCGTCTCCAAATCTTCCGGCTTGTATTTAAAACGAGGGAGGGAATTCGCTGTTCCCAAAAGTCCCATGACGGTGCCGCGGGTCGTGATCGGGAAGATAGCAAGGTTTGCCTGGTGTAAGGTATATTTCAATTCTTTGACCCCTCCGCCACCGCCGGAAAAGTCATCCGCCACAAGGGGCTCTCCCTGACTTGCAATTTTTCCCATGGGGCCACTCCCAAAAGAAATTCTCTCAGGAAGACCTTCGGGGTCAAGTTGATAGAAATTTTTCCGGATCAGCATCCCCTCGGATTCCACAAGATAGATAAACGACGATGAAAACATTTCCAGCTCGCTCAATTTCTCGGAAACCGTTTTGATGACCTCTTCCAGAGAAGTCCCCGCAGAAATGAGGTTCCCAACCTGAAGAAGGTTTGAGAGGGTCAACACCTTTTTGTGAATTTCGAGGTTCATCTCTTTTGTCTTCTCGCCATAGGAATGAAGTTCGTTAATCGCCTCCTTGATCCGGCTGGTCATCCGGTTCAATGCATTGCTCAGGTCGCCGATCTCATCCTCCCGCTCGATCTTGAATGATGCGTCGACTTTTCCCTCCGCCACCTCTTTCGCCTGCTGGGAAATGGTGACGACAGGATCGATGATCTCCCGAAGGAGGATGAATCCCAGAACCGCGATAAAAACAGTAATGACGACAATCGTCAAGGTGGCACTGGAACTGATGGTGAAGGGATAACGGGTCTCGGGGTAGATATAAGCAAGGATAAAAAACATGCAGACAAAAAGAGGGATAAGAGACATCAGGAAAAAAGCGATCCCTACCTTATACCGTAGTCCCCGGGGTGTCATTGAGAAATTTTTTAAAAAATTTGACATGTCACTCTCCCCTTGCTTGTTCGGGTCTTAAGAGAACCCCCCGCCCGCTCTTGCGAAGCGGGGGGGTAGTGTTGTGAGGGTGTTACTTTTTCATGACGGAAAGTGCGATCACGGCCAAAAGGAGAGTCTGCGCAAACTGAAGAAACGCTTGCGCTTCAAGCCCCCCTATCATAGGCTGCAGCGTCAGCCGTGAGATTATACCGGCGACAACGCTCAAAGATGCAATGACGAGAAGTGCGTTGGCTAACCCTTTCATCGGACCACCCCCCTTCGCTTTTTGGTCAGTCTGACTCAGAAAGCTTGAACTTTTGATAATCGACCGGCTCTTTGATATAAACGACCTGCTGCTTGTAAAGATCGTGCTTTTGGGGATTCTCTAAAAACTGTCCTTTCGCGTCAAAAAGGATCTCTACCACGGGATGGAGGGGGAAATTCTTATTTTGCTCTACCACCCGGGCCACTTCCTGTGTGTTGAGCTTCACCCACGATCCAATAGGATAGATTCCGATTTGATTCACAAGCGTTTTAATGATCCGTGTATCAAAAATTTCATAAGTCTCCCCCACCAGCTCCCGCACCGCTTCATGGCAGAGTTTGGCATCCCGGTAAGGGCGGGGCTGGGTCATTGCCACATAAATATCCACAATGCCGACGATCTGGGCATACTCTCTCATTTTTTCTTCAGCATGCGACAAAGGATCCTTTCCCCAATTCTTGCGACGGTGTTCCCTGCAGACAAAAATCGCCACCTCACTGAATGGGCTGACATTCTGAAGAATTTCAACACCGTAAAAGGGGTGTTTGCGGATCTCTTCGAGTTCCTCGGGGGTCAGTTTTCGGGGTGCTTCCGCCACCTTTTTACATCGGACCATCCCGATATCATGGAGAAGTGCCGCAATCCCCAAGTCATTCAGCTCTGAAGTATCGTATCCCAACCCAACCCCGATGAGAAGAGAAAGAATGCAGACATTCACAGATTGCGCAACGAGATAATTCTGGGGTGTGGAGCGATTGGTAAAATAGATGAGCCCTCGGTCTCCCAGCGTCATATGCTCCACGAGACGCCAGACGAATTCGGCAATCTCCTTTCCGTTGATCACAACGTTTTGCTCAGCCTTGACAAAAACGGATTTCGTTAATGTCGTGGCTTCGTCGTAAAGCCGCGTCGCCACTTCTAAATCGATGGACACCCTAACTCCATATAATTATATAAGTTACCATAAAAATTCTTTTTTGTCAAAGGATTTTTCTCTCCCTCTTCCCCTCCTCCGAGGCGGCCCGTTTTCCTGTCACTATGAGCAAAGCGATCAGGACAAAAATAAGGGATACTTTAAAAAGAAGAAGAAAAGCGTCAAAAGGGCTAACTCTCCTCAGAATCACTGCGTCAATCCCTAATGTCACGGCAACGCAGTAGATGAAAAAAACCGCGCCTCCTCTTGAGAAACCGAGGTCCACGAGACGGTGGTGGAAATGATCTTTCCCCGCATAGCTGAGCCAGGTCCCCAGATTGGAAACTTGCCCTTCGCGCATCCTCATGATAGTAATCAGCGTCATATCAAAGATAGGAATTCCGAGAAGAAGAACGGGTACCGTCAGAGCAATGACATTTTGCGACGCCAAATCTCCCATCATAGAAATCCCCGCATAAAAGGCCCCCAGAAAAGTGGCGCCACTATCTCCCAGAAAGATCCTCGCGTGGCCTCCCTCAGGCGTTCCCTTCTTTTTTCCCGTTAAAATTCTATTCAGATAAAAAAAGGGGACAGGAAAATTATAAGGGAGAAATCCTGCGGAGGCGCCCGCCATGATAAGCGCTAAACGTCCAAAGTAAATTTGGTGCACCTGCCTTGCAACGATATAGAAAAAGACCCCCGTAATCGCACTCAATCCCCCTACCAATCCATCCAATCCGTCCAAGAAATTCATCGCATTCGTAATCCCGATAATCCATAAAAGAGTGATGATAATCTCCCCTGTATCTCCCCACAGACCCGGCGGTAAAAAAGAGACTTTCACCCCATAGAGGAGCATGATGGTGCTTCCGAGCAACTGAAACATAAGTCTGTAAAACACGGAAAGTTCCCGGATGTCATCGACCAGACTGACAAAAAAGATGAGCGTGGAACCCAACAACACTCCCACAAAAGGTTTTGTATGGGGGGCATCTAAAGAGACGGTGAGGAGGAATCCGAGATACACGGCGACCCCTCCTAAAAGAGGGGTCGGCCGGTGATGCATTTTCCTTGATTCCGGATAATCCAAAATTTTATTGCGGGTGGCGATTCGCGCTGCCAAAGGAGTCAATATAGAACTCAAGAGGAAGGAAACGGCAAAAAGAGTGAAATCCTTCATTCAGAATTTCTCTCGATGGCGATGAAAAGCCTGGAAGGGACAAAGGCCTCGGCATATTTCACACGGCCCTGGATTCCCCTGAAGATTGCATTCGAGCGGGCACTGTCGAGAATGGTGAGATCCTTGATTTTCGTGGCCGTGACCTGAGAGGCATGGGCCTCCAGAGCAGCAAGTTTCTGATTGAAGACGCCGTGAATATCGATAAAAACAGTCGGGTTGAAATTTTGTGTACTGGGGACCTCGTAGAAAAGGACGTTTTTGGTGTAGCGGGTTGCCGTATTGGTGGCCTGTGCTACGGCACGGTGATCCTGATGGGTATCATCCAAATAATTCACAAAGATGAAGGTGGGAGCGACAACTTTGACCGTTTTTTCGATCCGGGTGATGAGCTCCTTTCCGAGTGGGATCTGGGTATCTTTATAGCCTCCCCAGAAGACTTTCCTGGCGCGGAGGGTTTTTAAGGACCGTACTTGCTCCTTCTGGCGAAGGGTCCCCTTTCCCCGGGCCCCGACCTCTCCTTTCGTCATGACCAGAAGATAGACCTGATGCCCCAACCGGCTCAGTTTGGCAAGTGCCCCGCCGCAACCATATTCAATATCATCCGGGTGCGCTCCGATGGCGAGGATGTTCATGAGACCTCCTTCAATGAGCCCCCTCTGCTTTCTTGCGAAAGCAAGAAGAGGGGCAAATTGAACCCCGCCCGCTTTGCTTCGCAAAGCGAAGCAGGCGGGGTAAATTCAGCCACAGACTTACGGGTGCTCCGCTCCGTAAGTCTGGGCTTCATTCATTATACCAAAAAAATTCAAAGAACTCACTTGATTACACAACGACCAATTGGTATACTCTTTTCAAACAAGGAAAATGATTACCCTTTTCTGGCCTTATGTCTCAGAACGGACCTCCCGGGCGGTTGCCGAACTTCTCAAAACACGTTGGATCGGCCAAGGGCCTGCGGTCGAGGCGCTTGAGAAAAAATTTGAGAGAAAGTTCAACATCCCCCACGCCGTTTCAGTCAACTCCTGCACTTCAGCCATTCATCTCGCCCTGATCCTTGCCGGAGTCAAAGAGGGGGATGACGTCCTCACGACCCCGATGACCTGTTCGGCAACAAATATTCCTATCCTTTATTGCCGCGCCAAAGCGGTCTTTGCGGATATTCAACCGGAAACCCTCAACATCGACCCCAAAAGCATCGCCCAAAAAATCACTCCCAAAACAAAAGCAATGATCGCTGTTCATTGGGGAGGACAGCCGTGCGACATGGCACCTATCCATGAAATCGCCAAACGAGGGCGTATTTCAGTCATCGAAGATGCGGCTCATGCGTTGGGTGCAACCTATCAGGGAAAATCGGTCGGGGCCCTCAGCGATTTCACCTGTTTCTCTTTCCAGGCAATCAAGCAAATCACTTCCGGAGATGGAGGAATGTTGACAACCCTTTCTCCCGAACAGACTCACCATGCGAAGCTGCTCCGTTGGTACGGGATGGACAGAAATTTCAAAGGAAGTTTCTACGACAAACACCGGATCACTGAGATCGGCTACAAATATCATATGAACGATATTGTGGCCACGATGGTCTCCACGCAACTTGACGAATTCGCCTCTATTTCCTCCCGACGGAAGGAGATTGTGACGCGCTATCGGAAAGAGCTCGCCGCTGTTGGCGGCTTAACCCTCCTTGAAGAAAAAAAGGACCGGACCAGTGGCAACTGGCTTTTTACCCTTCGGGTGAAAAAAAGGGACAATTTTATGAGACACCTTGCCGATCATGAAATTGAATCGCATTTGGTCCATGTCCGCTGTGACATTTTTCCAATCTTCGGCGGCAAGCATCAGGATCTCCCTGTCATGAATCAGGTGGAAAACGAATATGTCTCGATCCCCCTCCATAATCACCTGACGGATGAGGATGTCACAAAAGTGATCCGGACCCTCCAAAAGGGGTGGTAGTTATTTCCGTCGGGCATTTCTCAAAATCTCCAAACTTTTGGCCCCCTGATTGAAAATAAGGTCCACACAGGAAAGGCCTTCCACAAAATTTTCCTCTCCTTCTAAAAGCTGTGGATACATCGGATGGGAAAAATGTTGAAATGCTACCCGAATTCCTTCCTTCTCAAAGAGCGAAACATCTAAATAAACGCTGGCGCCGTCTCCTGAAAGATACGTGTCCGCTTTAAAATGCTTGCAGAGATCCACAAGCCTCTGCGTCGCCTGACTGGTGATGCCCACTGTCGAAGAACGGATCCTCTTTTTCCCGTCTATTCCGAGCGCCCTCAAAATGGCCTCGAGGGATGCGAGGTTCAATTCCACAAGAGACGACCACTCTTTTTCATAGATCCCCTTCAGCAAATGCCAGAGGTGCAGGAAATGCGGGGCGTTATGGTAATTCTGTTCCAAACTTTTGGAATGATCTTTCTGCCACAAAACACCTGATGGGATCTTCACATCGATGAGACGGTCAGAAAGGTGTGCATGCACAGGGACTGTGAGCCACAGCGGTCCCTGCGGCGTCAAAATGCGGTTTCGGTTCTGCCAGCCATTTTTTTCATATTGAACATCATCCAACAAGATAAAAATATCTGCCCGGTCGATCTTATCCATATATCCCAGCCACGGAAGATAATGACTCTGATGGGCGGAGAGAATCATCCCTTAATTTCTTTCCTGGAGACAAAAATCGGATTGGTCGCTACCAGGTCTCCATTCCCTGATTGTACTTCAAGCCGATAATAGGAAACGCCCTCTTTTGCGGAGGAATCCTCATAGGCCTTGCCTACTGGAAGCGTTTCTTTCCATTCCTGAATAATCTCACCGTTCCGGATCAGGCGAATTTGGGACGGAGGGACGCTTCCTTTGAATGAAAGTGAAAAGTTGACTCTGGGAGAACCTTCCACAAGCAGCGTCTCTCCCAAGCGGGCCCGTCGACCTGTTTTCGTATCCTCAACCCAAAAATGACCGAAGATGATCTCTCCTTCCCTGCTCCGCCTAACCGCAACCATCCGCCCCTCTCGAAGAGTTTCCAAAAGAGCGGCCTTGCTTTTTTCCTTCACAAAGAGGATCGTCTTAACCGTATCAATCCACGTCGCTGATCGTCCTTCTTCTGTGTAATCGAGTTCGCCGATTGCCCAAATAGGATTCGGGCGTTCTCCCCGACAAAAAGCGAGAAGTAACTGATCCCAGATCCCTCCCGGCGGGCCGATCGTTTTAAACCCTTCAAAGAAAATGGCAAACCCCATATAATTTTTTGTCTCAAGGAGTGCTTCCGGATAGGGGTTCGTTAAAAAGGTTACTGGAAAATTCTCAGGCCCAAAGACATGGGGGATTGTTTTCGCTTCAGGATGGGCCCAGAACACAAGCCCCCCCTTCTTCCGGACATCATCAATCAGCCTTTGATAGGGAAGTATTTTTCCTTCTGCACCATAGATACTTGTGGCACTCTCGCGATAAGGATAATTTTCAACCAAACTGAGCGCCCCTACCACCATAAGCATCCAACCGAGCCGCTGGAAAAAAGGCGAGGGTGGACCCAAAGTCCTCCCTTTCTCGTCCCGGTAATCGAACGCACGTTTCCTCAAACAGAAAATCCCTGAGAGAGCGACCAGAGCCCCCCACAGTCGAAAAAGATCTTTGATGCGGAAAGGTGAGAGCGGAAGAAGACCATTTCCCACAAGCGGCAGAGACCGATACCCTTTTTCATCAAGCCCCATCACCAAGAGATGTTTGCTCCAATCCCGCACAACGCCGTGTGACGTCAGTGGAGATCTTTCCCAATAATAAAAGGGGGCGACTTCGACGGCAGCCATCACCAAAAGGTCCGGATACTTTCGATTAAGTTCTTCAATCTCCTTCAGGTAACGGTGAAGTCCTTTTTTGAAGACCGAATCTTTCTGGACTGAAATGCTGAGAACTCGGCGAAATGGAAAGAGACCATAGGAAATCTTCGCAAGCGCTTCGTCCGTGAAAATGATGGCACGGATCCCTTTTTCCTTTGCATTTTTCACAATCTGCTCAGGGGTTAGTTTTCCTCTATAGCTATAACGGGAATGGATATGGAGAACGGTTTCGATGCGGTACCATTTTTCCTCTGCCACCGCCCTTCCCGGCAAGATCAAAAGGAGAAATAACACAAGGAGAATAGCGTGCCGGACAGGAGATCTATGATTCCTGAAGAAGCGTTTCATAAAGCCTCGAAATCTTTGTGACCATCTCATGAACCCCGAATTTTTCATCCACCCACTTTCTTGCGGTCTCCCCCATCGCCAGCCGACTTTTCTCGTCTTTGAGCAGCTTCAGGATCGCATCGGCAAGGGCTTCAGGATCTTCGGGAGGAACCACAAATCCCGTTTCTCCTTCCCGGATCACCTCTGGAATTCCCCCCACCCTTGTTCCGATGACCGGTTTTCCCATCGCCTGCGCTTCAAGGAGCACTCTCCCCATCCCTTCGTTCAGAGATGGGAGAACCAAAAGATCCATTTCATGAATAAAAGAACGTGCATCCTCCAGATTGCCCAAGAAAAAGACGGAGGAAATGATACTTCGTTTTCGACACTCCCTTTCAAGATCTTTCCGTAAGGGTCCGTCTCCAGCGAGGAAAAAAAGGGCTTCTGGCACTGACCGTATCACATGAGGTACCGCATCCAGAAGAACCCGATGCCCTTTTACCGGAACGAGGCGTGCCAAAAGTCCGATACGGAAACCTTTCGGCGCATTTTTTAAAACAGGAGGAAGATTTCCCCCCAAAGCGTTAAAATTCCGGAAATTCTCTAGAACAATCCCACTGTAAACAGGAATGATCTTTTCTGCAGGCATGATTTTCAGAGCCACATGTTCCTCTTTGCCCCGCTCAGTTAAAGTAATCAAACGGTCGGTGATCTTTCCAAGAACCCTTTCAATGAAAATGACAAACCGGTTCGTGAGTGGCCCGAAGTAACCGTAGAAGACATGGCCATGGGGAGTGTGGACGATTTTCCCACTTCCCGCCAGAGAGGCGGCAAGCCGACCCAAAGCTCCCGCTTTTGAGGAGTGGGTATGAACGATATCATATTTTTCTTTCCGGAGGATGGCGTACAGTTTGAAAAATGCCACAACATCCGCCCAAGGATGGAGATGCCGGAGGAGTTCCCTGACATAAATCATCTTCACACCGTCACGTTCTGCCTCCTGCATCTCGTTTTCCAAACCTTCCACCGTTTCACCATAGATGAGCGAAACGTCGTAACGGCTTTTATCGAGAAATCTTGCTGTAAAAAGGGTATTCTCGGCAGACCCTCCCCGGTCGAGGCGTGTGATGATATGGGCTATTTTAAATTTGATTGTCACGTTATGGCTTCCGTGCATAGACTTCCAAGGAAGGGCCTATGAGGATCTTCCCACGGCTTCCCCACGCAATCACTGAGATGATAAAAAAGATAAAAGACTTTGCCCATACCCCAAACGAGCCCAACCCTTTCATCAGATCATAAGGGTCTCCTGAGGTTAAAGGTGAATTCCATACTTTCACTTCATGGTAACCACATTTTTCAAGGAGAATCCGAATTGTTTTAGGGGAAAATAAACAGAAATGGAAAACAAAGAGTTTCTCTACACCACTCCATCGTAACAAAGGACCAAACCATTGAAAAATGCGGTAGGTCAAGAAATGAAAATGGACATTCGTCAGACGAAGGGCAACAATCCCTTTTGATCGAAGAAGTGAGTAGGCCTCCTTCAAGTCCCTCGATGGATTTCGTGAGTAGTAAAGGGAATCCAAAAAGACGAGTGCGTCAAAAGGGTCCTGCTCCTTGCGGAGGGTTGACATTGTCCCTTGCAAAACCGTCGCACCAAAAAGATCGTTCGCCAAATGGCAAGCTTTTTCAGAAAGATCGACTCCCAGTGCATCCCACCCTTGCTTTTTTGCCAAATGAACGAAATATCCTATGCCTGCCCCTGCATCGAGAAGTCGTCTTCCCTCAACCCGTTTTTCGATTTCGTGGAGGAAATGATGAAATAACTTTTTTCTCGATTTTGTCCAAATGTTTACGTCACTAAAGAGATCATAGTATTTTTCAAAAGAGAGGGTCTCGTGAGTCTCTTCAAAAGGACCCTGAAAGACAAAAGAACAGGAAAGACATTGGAGCAGTTCTCCGTCCGTCAGACGAAGTAGAAGACGGTGATTTTGCTCTCCACAGATGAGACAAGGAACCTTTGGGTTCGTTTTATCCATTTCCGCCAAGGAACTGGTCAATTTTTTGGGTGACTTCTTGATTCGAGATCTCTGAAATACGAGAAACATCCTTTCGATGAATCACAAGCCCTTTCCCATCTCGAAGAAATGGGTAAAAACGTTTCTCTGAACAGGGGCCAAAAATGGAAACAAGCGGTGTCCCCACTGCCCCCGCGAGATGCGCAAGTCCTGTGTCATTCGAAACGAAAAGATGCAGACGGCGCAAAAGTGCAGGAATGCGTTCGAGCGGGAGAAGTCCGCAAAGATTTATGATAGGAAAATCAACCAAGCCCTGAAGTCTCTCTGCGAGCGATTTTTCCCTGCCGTCACCGGTGACAACAATGGAAGCGTCATATCGCTTTCGGAGGTGCTTTGCGACAGCCGCGAAATGGGGAATCGGCCAGAGGAATTCTTTTTTGTTCCCCCCCGGCTGAAGCCCCACGATCATCCGAGAAGAGAGGATTCCTCTCTCCTTCAAAAGTCGTTCCACCTCGATGTCATCCTCCTTGGAAATAAAGAGCTCCGGAGCGGCTGAAGAGGGAATTTCTCCACCGAGCGCCACGATCAATTGGAGGTATTTTTTTGTCTCGTGCGTTTCGGCTTCTCCCACTTCAGAAACTTTCTGACTGAAGAAAAATCCCTTTCCCCCTTTATTCCAGCCAACACTGACCCTTGGCCCAAGGATCAAGAAAAGAAGTCCCATCATGAGAGTTCCCCTCAAGGAACCGATTTCATGGAGATTGATTCCGAGATCAAACTGTTTTTTTCTGAGAAGAAGGGCTGTTTTAAGATTCGGCAGGAGCGTTCTTAAGGAAAAGAAGGGTTCCCTAAAGGAAAAAACTTCTTTAAAGTAAGGAGACCGTTCGGCGAGGCCCCTCACCCTTCCTGTACAAAGAAGCGCCACCTCCCCCCGGCTCTGAACGGAGAGACATTTTAAAGCAGGGAAAGCGAGAACAAAATCTCCGATCCCCGCCAGTTTCACGACGAGAATTTTTTGAGACGTCTGGAGAAGAGACCGTTTCATAAGCCCTTACCGAGCAATTTTTCTATTGTCAAGAGGATGCTCTCGGCCTGTGTTTCTACAGAAAAAAATCGCGCTCTTTCCAATCCCTTGCGCGCCAAAGAAAGCCGTAAAGAGTCATTCTCAAGAAGCCGCCTCATTTCGGCTGAAAGTTCCTTTGGGTCTCCCGGCGAGACAAGAGAGGCCGCATCTCCCACCACTTCCGGGATCGAGGCGGCCCTTGAAGCGATGACAGGAATGCCGAAAGTCATCGCTTCAACCGGCGGCAACCCGAATCCCTCTTCCGATGACGGAAAAACGAAAAGATGAGCATTTTTATAAAGAGCTATGAGAGAGTCGTCATCAACATAATCGGTAAAAATAGCCTGTCCCGAAAGACCAAGTTTGTCTCCCATTTTTTTCAACCTGAGTCCATTCGGATCGAGTGTTCCTACGAGAATCAAAGGATATTTTTCGCGCAGTGCCTTCGGAAGACAGCTATACGCTTCAAGCAGACAGTCTACCCGTTTATGCGGTTTGAAATTTCCTACATACAGAAGATAGGGTGAGGAAAATCGGTGCCTCTCTTGCAAGGATTTTAGAAATTCCTCTCTGGGGAGAATCTGAAAATGTTTATCCAGACCCGGATAAACTATTTGTATCTTCTGCCCAGAGATTTTAAACAGCCGCTCAATACACCGTTTGCTGTAATGCGAATCTGTCAGAATCAGGGCTGAGCGGTGCGCATAAAGAAGGCCCAACAGATAATAAGCGCTCCTTTTGAGAAAATATCGGGGGGAACGGTAACAGGCGCTCGTGAGAACAATCAAATCATGCACCATGGGGATTGCGGGACATGGAGAGAACAGGGGAATTTTGTAGTAAGAGGATAGGAAGAGGTCGATCCTTTCTTTCTTGAGAGACTGTACCAGGGTCAACTGGTCCCACCAGAAGGTAGGTCGTTCGGGCAAACGGAGAAATGTGAGCGACTTTCCTTCAAAGGGAGGAATCGTCTCCTGATTCCCAAAAAGGAAGAATTCCCACTCGGGCCGAAGCCGGCAGAACTCTTTGAGGGCCCCTTCCAAAAGCCGTGCAATGCCGGTTTTCTGCTTCGTGAATTCACGGCCATCGATCCCGATTCGAAGTCGCCTACCGGATAGGGAGGGCATCGGAAGGATTTCTCATCTTGGCGAAAATGGAGATCATCTCCTTAAAAAGAAGAAGGCGCTCCCTTTCCCCCGTCTTAAAAAGACTTTTGAGAAAAAGGAGGAAAACTCTCAAAAGAAGTCCTGCCAAAAGAAATGACTTTGCTGTCCAAAAACCGAATCGGCCGTGATGTTTTTGAAAATAGTAGAGAAGACTCCTTCGCGACTCCATCGAGATTTTCCTCTGATTTTTCCGGCTAGAATGTCCCCAGTGGTGGACAAAGAGGCATCTTGGATGATAAACAACTTTCCATCCCCGTTTCTTCATCCGAAGACAAAGATCGCAATCCTCCCGGTAAAAAAAGAAATGGTCATCGAGAAGGCAAACTTCCTCAAAGGAGTGACGCCGCACCAGCATACAGGCCCCCCCCACCCAAGCGACCGGTTGCGCCTCTTTAAAATTCCAGAAAAGCGTAGAACACTTGGCACCCAAAGATGTTTTAAGGAATACATACTTGAGGCTCGACAGAAAAAAGATTTCTTCGAGAAATACGTCCAAAAGGTTCGGGAAACGCCGATTCGCGGAGGGCTGAAAGGTGCCACTCGGATTCTGAAGTCTTCCCCCCAAAAGCCCCACGTCGGGATGGCCGTCCATGTAACGAACCATTTCCTCCAGGGCATCCCCTTTGACCATGACATCGTTATTCAAGATCAGGAAATACCTTCCGCGGCTTGTTCGAAACGCTTGATTATTCCCGAAGGCGTAGCCTTTATTCTCATCATTTTGAATCAAACGAAGGTCGGGAAATTCCTTGTGGAGGAACTCTACGCTTTCGTCCGTCGAGGCGTTGTCGACGACAATCATCTCAACTTCCATATCATGCGTTGCATCGGCGAGAGAGCGCAGGCACTTTGCGATCGTTTCCCCGCCGTTCCAGTTTACAATTGAAACGCTGAGGTCTACCATTCAGGCAAGAAGAGAGTCATAGAGTGCTTGGATTTTCTGAACATGCGCCTCCGAGCTAAATTCAGTCTGAACCCGATGGGTGCCGCTGTGCCCCATTTGGTGAGAGGCCTCAGGATTTTTTAAAAGGCGAAGAATCGCATCGGCCATCCCTTGGGGATGATCCGGTGGCACGAGGAGTCCTGTTCTGCCCGCTTCAATCAACTCAGGAGTCCCCCCCGTTCCGGTCCCCACAACCGGCTTCCCTGCTGCCATCGCTTCCAGGATCACACGGCCGAACGGCTCTGCCTCCGTTGCAACGACAAGAAGATCGATCGCGGCCATCACAGAAGGCATGTCTCTCCGGTATCCTGTAAAGGTGACCTGCGAATCAAGATGAAGTTCTGTCACAAGCTTTTTCAAGTAAAGCTCTCTTCTCCGATCCTCTTCGTCTTCGGCCTGCCCCACGATAAGAAAGCGAACATGCGGCATCTCGTGGGCAACTTTTTGGGCAGCCCGGAGAAAGGTTTCATGCCCTTTACCCACTCCGAGGCGCGCCACGAGCGCCACCACCGGTGTTTCGTTCAGATGAAATTCAAGACGGAAGGGTCTGCCGTCCAGATCGGGACGAAATTCTGAAAGGTCCACGCCGGAATAGACCGTTATCACCTTTTTCTCAAAACCGTTCACGCCGCGAAAGCGGCTGCGGATCGCCTCTGAATTGCAAATAATCCTTTCTGGGACAAAAGAGAAGATCCTTTCGACATCCAGCATTTTTCCGTAAATAAGATTTCTCGCATGCCAGACAACGGGAATGCCTTCTCTCCTCCCGATCCACCCTGCATAAAGATTCGTCCGGGGACTGTTCCCATGCAACAGATGGGGCGCGAGGCGTGAGACAATTTGATGTAATATACGAAGAGACCTCGCAACGACGTCCCACCGGAAACTGCTCAAGGGAGGAAATGGGCAGAAAAACACCGAGGCCCCTTCCTTGCGGAGAGCTTCTGCAAATTCGCTCTCAGAGGGAAGGACAAAAGAAGGGACAAAAGCGCTACGGTCCAATCGCCGAATTAAGGAGAGAAGACTTTTCTCCGCCCCTGCCATGTGATGACGATTATGGAAGTAAAGGAGTGGATGCGGTTTTTGAAAGGACCTAGACCCCTGCTTTGACATCTTCTTCATTACAATATATCACAAAAGGGCTTCTGATTCAAAGGAGATGTAAGAAAGGTTGATTTCCCCGGCTCTTTTTGCTATAATGGACAAAATTTAAGAAAGGACTTCATGGCCACCCTTGCATGCATTGGGGTTGGAGGTTGGGGCAAAAATCTTGTCCGCACGTTCCATAGCCTCCCCGATTGCCAACTCCTCTATCTCTGCGACCTGAACCCAGAACGTCTTGAAGAAATAGGCCGGTCTTATCCAGAGATTCAGCGGACAACCTCCTTCGAGCAGGTGCTGAAGGATAAACAGGTACAAGGAGTGGCCATTGCCACCACCGCCTCCGAACATTACCACCTCGCCAAAGAAGCGCTTCTTGCCAAAAAACATGTCTACATTGAAAAACCGATGACCTTGAAGGCGAGCGACGCCGAAGAGCTTGTGGCCCTCGCAAAAAATTCCAAATGCAAGCTCATGGTAGGGCACCTTCTGATCTACCATCCCGCCATCGTCCGACTGAAGCAGCTCATTGAGCAGGGAGAATTGGGAGAAATCTATTATCTGTACAGCCAACGGGTCAATCTCGGAGTGATCCGGGAAGATGAAAATGCCCTCTGGAGTTTTGCGCCCCATGATCTCTCTGTAATCTTGTATCTTCTGGAATCATTTCCGACATCCGTCAGCGTCCGCGGGAAAGCGTATCTACGCGAAGGGATTGAAGATGTCGTTTTCGTCAATCTTACCTTTTCAAAGGAGCGGATGGCGCAGTTACACTTGAGCTGGCTCGATCCCCATAAAATCAGAATGATCACAGTGGTCGGCTCAAAGAAGATGGCCGTTTTTGATGATATGGAGAGTTCAGAAAAACTGAAAGTCTACGATAAGGGAATTTACCGGCCTTTTTTTGCCACATACGGCGAATCGCTGAGTCTCCGATTCGGCGACATCACCATCCCCCATTTGGAAATGGTGGAACCTCTTACCCTTGAATGCCGCCACTTCATTGATTGCATCCAGACGAACCGCGAGCCGAAAACGGACGGACGGCAAGGACTTGAGGTCGTCCGGATCCTCGAAGCAGCCCAGGCCTCCCTCGAAAAAGAGGGGGCTTCACTCAAACTCACCTCACCGGGAAGGGATGAATCCAAAGTACACCGTTCATGAAACAAGCATCGTAGAACCGGGTGCAGTGATCGGAGCCGGCACCAAGATCTGGCATTTTTGTCACATCATGCCGGGTGCAGTGATCGGTCAAAACTGCATCTTGGGTCAAAATGTCTTTATCGGCCCCAGGGTTCAAATCGGAAACGGAGTCAAAATTCAAAATAATGTTTCTATTTATCAGGGGGTCATTTTGGAAGATGGGGTTTTTTGCGGTCCTTCGGCCACCTTTACCAATGTCATTAACCCGAGAAGTGACATCGAGAGGAAAGACGAATTTCAAAAAACGGTTGTCCGCAAAGGTGCAACAGTCGGCGCCAACGCGACGATCCTTTGTGGACTCACGATCGGATCTTACGCGATGGTGGGAGCCGGAGCGGTCGTCACAAAGGACATTCCCGATTATGCCTTGACCTATGGAGTTCCCGCGAAGGTTGAAGGATGGGTCTGTATCTGCGGCCTCACCCTCCCTTTTCCGGAAGAAGCAAAGAAAAAAGAGATCCGCTGTTCCACCTGCCGACGAGAATATGAGAAGCAACCAAATGGCGTGAGGTGTGTCAAAGGAAACAAGGATGTCTGATCGCATCGTCGTGCTAGGAGCGGGGCCGGCAGGGATGACCGCTGCCTGGCAGATCGCGGTCCGGGGACGTCGTGTGGACGTCGTTGAAAAGGAAAATTGCGTCGGCGGGATGGGAACAACCTTTTCACATGGCCCTTACCGTCTCGATTACGGTCCCCACACATTCCATATTCGGGAAACGGAACAAAGCAAGAAGATACGGGAAGCGATCCTTCCGCTTTTGGATCAGCCTCCTCGAATTCTCCAGCGAGGAACACGGATCACTCTGAAGGGGCGTTACTATATCTACCCCTTCCAGCTGACCGATCTCCTCTTTGGACTGAACCCTTTTCTTTCTCTTAAAATCTCCTGGGACTATTTAAAGGCGACACTTTCCTACAGGTTCCATCGCCCCGGTCCTGAAGCGTCCTTCGAGGAATGGGGGGTTAAAAACCTGGGGTGGACTCTTTACAATATCTGCTTCGGGATCTATTCTCGGAAAGTTTGGGGACTCCCGACGTCACAGATTTCATCCAAACAGGCCCAGCGGGTCGCAAAACTCAACCTCAAGAATATTATCCTTAGACTCTTCCATATTAAAGCGGATCCTGTTTCTTATTTCCAGAAATACTTCTATCCGTACAGCGGAATTGGTAAACTTTATGAACGAATGGCGGAAGAGGTCGAGGCGCGGGGTGGAAAGATCTACCGTCAAAGCACCGTTAAACGGATCTCCTGCGAAGGCCGACAGATCCGGCATGTCCTCATTGAAAAAGAAGGCCGGGAGGAAACGCTCGATTGTGAAGGAGTGATTTCAACGATTCCGCTTCCCTTTCTTGTCCGTCTCTTTGATCCTCCCCTCCCGGAGGAAGCGCGGGAGGCCGCTTCACGACTCCGGTATCGGAGTCTCGTCCTTTGTTATGTCGTGATTCGACGCGCGAAGGTCACAGATTATCATTGGTGTTACCTCCTTGATGACCATTTCCGGTGTAACCGCATCTGTGATCAGAAAAATGTCAGTCCCGATCTCATCCCGGAGGACAAAACGGTCCTTTCTTTCGAAATCAGCTGCTTTTACCAAGACGAGATATGGAACGCTTCGGAAAAAGAACTGCTCGATATTGTGATGAGGGATGTGAGCCGCATGAACCTCTTCGGCCGCGAAGAAGTCGAGGAGGTCTTTGTAAAACGCTTGAGAACGGCCTACCCACTCTATGAACTGGCATTTGAAAGAAATCTCGATCCCGTCCTGGCTGCGCTTCACCGCTATGAAAACTTCATCACCATTGGACGGCATGGACTTTTTCTGAACAACAGTATGGATGACAATGTGGAATTGGCGATGTGGGTTGTCGATTTTCTTGAAAAAGTTGGATGGAACAGTGAGAAATGGTATCCTGCCATTCGGAAATACATGGCGGATCGGTTTCAAGGCAAATGAGGGCATAGTCTATGACACAAACGGGCCATCGAAAGAAGGGGACGATCAGCGGTCACAAAATTTTTATCACAGGAGGGGCGGGATTTATCGGTACCCGGCTCTGCGAATCCCTCGTGGCGGAAAATCAGGTCGTGGTGTATGACAACGGCCATCGAAACGCTTTAAAAGATACGCCCGCTGCAAGTCATCCGAATCTCCATTTTGTGCTCGGTGATGTTCTGGATCAGGGCGAGGTCAAGAAAAACATGAAAGGGTGTGATCTGGTCATCCATATGGCCGCCATTGCGGGGATCGATTCCGTTATCAAGGAGCCACTCACTACCATGAAGGTGAACCTCATGGGGACAGAAAATGTCTTGGAGGCGGCCCTTGAAAAAAAGATTGAGCGGTTCGTTTATTTTTCGACCAGTGAGGTCTACGGTCCCCTTGTCTATAAAGCCTCTGAGGAAGATGAAACGACACAAGGACCTGTGGGAGAAATGCGGTGGACCTATGCCGTCAGTAAACTTGCAGGTGAACATCTGACACACTGCTATATGGAAAAATACAAACTTCCTGCCGTGACCCTCCGCCCCTTTAACGTCTACGGCCCTCACCAAGTAGGTGAAGGAGCGATGCGTAAATTTGTCGCGGCAGCGATTCAAAACCAAGAGATAGAGATCTTCGGCGATGGGACGCAGATCCGGTCATGGTGCTTCATCGATGATTTCACGGAGGGGGTTCTCGCAACCCTGACAGAGGCCTCTGCCGTCGGAGAAGTCTTTAATCTGGGAGATCCCAAACAGACAATCACACTTCTGGCGCTGGCTGAAAAGGTCATTCATCTCTCCGGGTCAAGATCGGAAATCCGTTTCAAGAAACAAACGATGCCGGATGTCCATGTTCGGGTCCCTTCCATCGAGAAGGCCCGTCGGATCCTCGGGTATTCGCCTCAGGTAACGCTTGATCAGGGGATCATGAAAACGATCGCCTGGCATCAGTCCCTTTCAGAAAAGACGAGATGCGCCTCCTCGTAACAGGGGCCTCAGGATTTATTGGCAGGAACCTGCTTTTGGCGATCCCAAAGAAATGGGAGACGGTCGCTGTTTACCACCGATCGAACGACTTTGTCTCCTTCTTAAAGAAAAAGGATTTGAGAAGAGTCCGACTCCTCCGGTGCGATCTCAGCAATGTCAATGCCCTCAAGCATCAAAAACTTCTGACCCAAGGAACATTTGACGCCTGCATCTACCTTGCAGCGAACAGCGACCCGACGTTGTCTGTCAGCGACCCCGAAAGGGACTTCCGAATGACGGTACTGACCGTTCTGAACTTTCTCTGTCATATCAAGGTGAAAAGACTTGTTTATGTCTCGTCGGGGGCAGTCTATGAAGGAAACCGGGGCCTTGTTTCGCCTTTGACACCTTTCAAGTCTCATCTCCCCTATGCGATTTCGCATTGGACCGCAGAGCGTTATATTCAGTCATTCTGGGCATCCAGAAAAAATCCGAAAGAATACCTTATCATCAGGTTCTTTGGCGCATACGGACCTTATGAACCTTCCCGGAAGATCTATACCAAACTCGTCCGGGCCTTTGCGAGAAGAAATTGCCGTATTTTTTCCATTCGCGGAAATGGAAAGAACCTGATCGATGCCATGTATGTCACCGATGCGGCCGAAGCGCTCCTACGAGCCCTTGAAAGCCCCGTGAAGAATCTTACATTTAATCTCTGTAGCGGCCGTCCCCTTCCGATCGAAGCACTTGTCCGAAAGGCGGCATCTGTATTTGGCTGTGGTCAGATTAAAATACGGAAAAAAGGGCCTACCGCAGAGCCGATTCACTTCCGAGCCTCCACCCGTTTTCAAAAAGAGAAACTCCATTTCACCCCGAAGGTCTCTTTGAAGGCAGGGTTTCAAAGATTTGCTGACTTTTTGAAAGAAGAGAGCCAATGAAAATTCCTCTTGTAGATGTCGTTCAGCAATACCGCCTCCTGAGAAGGGAACTTGATTCCAAAATAAAGGAGGTGATAGAAAGCGGCCAGTTTATTCTGGGACCCTATGTCGAGAACTTTGAAAAAAAGCTCGCTTCTTACCTCGGCATCCCTCATGCCATCGGTGTTGCCTCATGTACCGATGCCCTTCTTCTCGGTCTTACGGCCTTGGGAATTGGAGAAGGAGATGAGGTGATCACGACGAGTTACAGTTTTTTCGCAACGGTGGAGGCGATCCTCCGTCTTCGCGCCGTGCCTGTTTTCGTCGACATTGACCCTCAAAGCTATACTCTTGATGTGACACAAATTGAATCCAAGGTGACACGCAAGACAAAAGCCATTTTACCGGTGCATCTTTTCGGACAGAGCGCTTCGATGAAGGAGATTCGGGAACTCGCCTCGCGATATCGTCTTAAAGTGATTGAAGACCTCGCTCAGGCTTTGGGAGCGCGTTATCAAGGACAACTCGCAGGGACTTTCGGAGATGTAGCCTGTCTCAGTTTCTTCCCGACAAAGAACCTGAGCGGTTTTGGAGACGGAGGGATGCTGGTGACACCGCACCAAGATATTGCAGATCAGGTGAAGCGCTTACGGGTTCATGGGGCCCGGACAAAGGGATTCCATGAAACCCTCGGTATGAACAGCCGCCTCGATGCGTTACACGCTGCAATCTTGACTATAAAACTTCCCTACTTGAACCGATGGAACAATGAAAGAAGAAAAATTGCTGAGATGTATCGGAAGTCCCTCTCCGGAAAAGGGGTAGTTCTTCCCCCTCTTCTTCCTGATAGGGAACATGTGTTTCATCAATTTGTGATACTCTCTGAAGAAAGGGACGCCTTGCGGGATTATCTTACCGTGGCAGGGATCGAAACAGGAGTTTTTTACCCAAAACCGCTCCACCTTCAGGAACCTTGTCGCGCCCTCGGCTATCGGGAAGGAGATTTCCCCGTCTCAGAAAAACTCTCACGCTCTTCCCTCGCCCTTCCGATTTACCCGGGGCTTTCCAAAGAGAAGCTCCGCTATATTGTGGACAAAATAACCGCTTTCCTCTCTCACTCCGAGGCAAAAAGCCGAATTAAGGGAAGTTCCCGCGGGTAAATCCGCTTTGAGAAGGCGTAATAGACGGAATGGCTGAGAACATCTTCCCTCTTAGAAGAAACCCGCCGAGACTTTAGCGACCCCTCAAACCGCTCTGATGCATTTGAACTTCTATCAAAAACAAAGAAAACCTCTTTCGCCTGATCGACTTCTCTCGTGTAAGAAGGAACTCGTTCCACATTCAGGGGCCCTGCCACGGGAGAGGCGATGATTCCCTCGCGGGTTAAAAAAACAATCGGGTAGGCCGTCACATAGTCTGTATAACCATACTTCAGCCCTTTTTGTGAGAGAAAGGCGACGAGTTCTCCGAATCGGTCCTCCGATTCGGGGGTTTTCAAGGCGATCAGATGATTGACGATATTTGCAGAAAGAAAAACCGCCCCGAGAGAAATAGCGATCCATCGTTTTGAAGCCCATTGAAGAATGGAGAAAGCGAAAAGGACCGCAAGGGCCGGATACATGAAAGAAACATACCGTGTTTTGGTCAATCCCGTCACAGCCAAAAAGAGAACCATCCACCCCACAAGGGTTAAGGGAAGCGAAAGAGGGTTCTTGGTAAAATTCTTTCTCGCTGAAACGACCGTCATCAAGAACGAAAATCCGATGGCCATCGCCAAAAGGATATCCCAAATCGTCGCCATCCCTCCTAAGGAGGGTTCCATACGCATCATCACCCAGATATTTCGCATGACTTGAAACACCGCCTTTGGTAATTTTAAGAGTTTCAAACCACTTTTTGAAAGACCCAAACTGAGCAATTCACTTCCTCCCTTTCCGGAAATCTCACTTCTCTCAAGGGTCATCACATCCGCACCGAGTCTCATAAAAGTAGCCAACGGATGTTGGACATTGTAGATCACCATCGGCAAGATTCCGACCGCATAAAAGGACAGAAAGACTGCAAAAAGCTTCTTCAGGGGAGTTTTTGTCTTTTTGAAGGGAATGAGCGTCCAAACGGTCAGTGTATAAGGAATCATTGAAAAGAGAATCCAGGTCCCGATGCCGTTCAAAAAACCGAGCAGTGCCATGACTCGTACTTCCTGTCGCGGAGAATTCTCTTTTGAGAGAAGACGGTGCACCAAAAAAAGCGTGCATGTCCCGAAAAAGAGGGTTTCGGGATACCCTCCTCCCGCGTACTGCCCCACCCAAGTGATCAGAAAAGGCGGAACCGCGAAAAAAAGCGCGGAAAGCGCCGCGACACGACGATCGCCCATCGCCCGCCCCAGAAAATAGATGAGAAGGATCGTTGGAAGGGTAAACAAATAGGTCGTGAGTTTCAAAACCGGCATAGAGATCCCAAAGAGTAAAAAGGGGATCGCGGCAAGATAACAGATGAGAGCTCCTGCATAATGGGCTCCGTAAAGGTAAGTAGGGAGTTCCTTCCCTTCCAAAAGATGCTTCGTCATGAGTCCGAAGACGGCCTCATCGGCCCTGCAGACCGGCAAAAGGTGAATCAGGTAGGCGAGACGCAGTCCGACTCCCATGAAAACAATGAGCAAAAGAACCCAGATCTCTTTTAAACTTTTTTTGCGATGACCCAAAATTGGCTTCCTTTTCCGATCCGATTGGAAACTTTCCCGAGGCCGATGAAAAAAGTGGTTTCAATTCCATGGAGTGTGTTTAAAAGAAAGTCCGGCCGCTTCCTTCTCTCCTCACCGGAAGAAGCTGTCGGACCTTCCGGTTTCTTGGGAGGATACATCCCCCAATCGGAAAGAACGTGTCGGAGGCTTTCGGTATACCCCATGACCACACGACCCTCTTGACTATAAAATCCAGAATCGACCTCCCGGTAACCTGCTTCTTCCAAAAGAGGCTTCATGGTCTGTGGCGTAAAATGAAAGAGATGACGGGGGGCATTCAGATGCATCCACCTTCGGCCAAAGAGTTTTCTCTCAAAGCACTCAAAATTCGGAATCCCACCCAAGTAGAGGAACCCGTCTTCTTTTAGAAACCGTGAGACTTTTCTGAGTGCTGACAACGGGTGATGTAGATGTTCAATGACGGCAAAAAAGCTGACGACATCAAAAAAATTTTCCTGAAAGGAAATTTCTTCGATGCTCTCCTGTCTCACCTCTAGTCCGAGTCCTCTTGCATAGCTTGCCGCAATCTCACCCCTCTCGATCCCGTAACAGTGCCATCCCTTCTCGGAAAAGAATTTAAGCAAAAGTCCGTCCCCACATCCGACGTCCAAAATGGTCCCGCTTTCTTTGTAGGTCAGCACCGGACGGCATCGAAACGCTTGAATTTCCCTCCAGGGGCGATTGGAAATTTGCGCTTCCTCTAAAGACACCCCCTCCTTTGCCCGATACCAGTCGTCTCGTGTATAGTAAGCCCCTATTGCTTCTTTTGTCGGACGAGGATTCAAAAAAGTAAGCTGACACTTCCGGCATTGAACGATCTGGAAAGCTCCCGGGAAGCCCCTCTCATAATCCTTCACCTCAAAAATGGGCCGTGTTTCCTCTGCCCCGCAAAGTTCACAGGATACTTCCTCAAACGAAGTTCTCTCCAAAAGTTCTTTCATCGGGTTCGTCTGGCCTGAAAAATGAGCTCGGAGTTACAGATATAAGTATTTTGAAGAATCTCGAAACCGATCTTTTCCAAGGCCTCCTTCAGGGACGCGTAGGTATAATGGGTAATATGCTCATGGGCATACCCTCCCGGATGAATCCATCCGTAGATTTTCTCAATGATCCGCCAGGTCCTTTTGTCGTAATCGGGCGTCCCCAAGACAAGTATTCCGCCCGGCGAGAGGATCCGCTTTAAAGCTTCGAGGGCCCCTTCAAGGGGGATATGTTCGATGACCTCCGAGCAGATCACGCAGTCAAAAGATCCGTCCGGAAACGGGAGCTTGAACAGACTCGCTTGAACCAGTCTTTTATTGGTTCTCCGAAGATACCGGAGCTTTCGGAAGCTTAAATCGACCCCCACGGCAGCCGGGAGGTCCATAATGATCTTGCTTGAACCGCATCCGACGTCACAAAACCTCCCTTCGGCTCTTGCAAAATCGAGGACGATTTTATGACGTTTTCTCTGCCAATATCGCTGGAGAAAAATACGGCTGTAAAAAGCCCGTGTTTCATAATCGGCACACTGGATTGAATTACGAAAATGCCACATCTTAAATAAAGTCTTGAGATAGGCAAGCGCAAATTTCAAAACACGGGCATGCGATTTCCCCGAGCGCCTCACGTGATAATGGAAAGGAACTTCCCCTACCCGCCACCCCTGACAGTGAAGCTTTAATAAAATTTCCTGTAAGGTATCGAAATCCTCTCCTTCAAACACAATGGAATCGAGGGCGATTTTACGGTACATCCGGAATCCGCTTGAAAGATCACGGATTCCCAAAGAAAGAAATGCCCCATAAACGGCATTGAGGAGAGAACTCAAAAGAAATCTAAATGGAGACATTTCTGCGCTCGCTCCGGGGATGTAACGGGAGGCGATCACCACATCCAATTGCTCTCTTAATTCCCACATCCGTAAAAAAAACTCCGGTTCATGCGACAAATCAGCATCCATGGTAAAAACATATTCTCCGCGGGCTTCGCGGAAGCCGGTCCGGAGTGCTCCCCCGTACCCTTTTCCTCTCTGCTGAACGACCCGCGCCCCCACCGCCAAAGCCGCTTGGACGGTCCGATCACGCGAGCCTCCATCCACGACAATGATCTCATGACTTTCGGTGATCCGTTCAACCACCTGTTTGACTCTGCCGATCAATCCTCCGATAGTCTCTCCTTCATCGATGGCAGGAATCACGACAGAGAGTTGGGTTCTTTTTCCTTCATTCATAACGGGCACGGTCTCCCTTCCTGGATGGGCCTTTACGAACCCAAACGGTATAAGTCCCAAGGTCATGACGTTCGAAGAAGTGACGCAATCGTTCCTGAAACACCGGATTCAAAAAGGTTCTCCGATACTGTGAAACGGTGTGGATCGAAAGACTGTAGACAAGGGCACGGGCCTTTTCTTTCTCCACAAGATTTAATATTGCTTCTGGATCTTCCCAAAGATGGGCCGCAACAAAGGGGGAGGAAAAAGAACCGAGTTCAAAATGAATCAGGTCATGAGCAATCAGGATATCTCCCGGCTGAAGGATTTTTTTGAGAAGAGCAATTGTCTCTTTTCGCGCAGAATCTCCGTAAAGGTTACCTGTTGCATAAGGGGCTTGTATCTGGAGGATCGCTTGGGAAAGGTTTGTTGCGATGACCATGGCAGCCAGTGTCAAAAGAAAAACCTGTCGAAGGCCTCTCTTCCGCTCGACAAGGTACACCGTGCCCCATGCGAAAAGAAAAGCAAGAAAACTAAGTATCCCTTTTTGAAAGAGTCGGATCGCTATTTCACTTCCCCTTCCTTCCAAAACGGCCTGCCGTGACCCAAAAAGCAAAGGATATAAGAAATCGCCGACGACGACCATTTGAAAAAGCATCAGTCCGACGAGACAAACAAGAAAGAGAGTGATTGTTCGGCCTTCAAGGTGAACCCCTCTTAGAGGCCATGCCGCAATAAGACAAAAAAGAGGAAGAAAAGGGATGTGATATTTTGGAAAACTGAAAGAAAGGCCTTTTGTGAATAAGTAACTCATTGAGGCAAGCAAAATTGCACTCAGAAGACTCCTGAGAACAAGAGAATTTTCTCTTCGCTCCCCGCGGTCAAACCACCCAATTCCCAAAAGAAGGAGAAACGGCCAAGAAAACCAGCCCCCGAGTCTCACCAAGGCGCTGAAATTCTTCGACAGCGAAAACGTCGAACTCGCCTTTTGGACGAAGAGGACACTGGCAGCACCCAAATGATAACCGATCAGATCCCAAAAGGAACTTAGGACACCTTGTCTCAAGCAGTAGACAAACCAAGTCGCTATAAAAAATACAAAACCGATCCCAAAGGGTCTCAGGGAGGAACAGAGCTCTTTCGTGCGTCTTGAGAAAAGAGCAGTGACTAAAATTCCAAGGGGTAAGAAAAGGGGTGTGACCAACTTCGACCAAAGTGCCAGTGCAAAGAGGGCGCCGATTCCGAGATCCCGTCTCACAGATGGCACCCCCCCAAAAATGATCCAGCCGAAGGCCAAGAGGGAAAAGCTGAAACAAAGGATCGTCCCGTCAATGTCAATGAGCTGAGCTCCTTGAATCAGCATCGGGGAAGTTGCTAACATAAGGCTTGAAAAAATTGAGAGAAAGAAACAATGCCGTTCATGGCTGTAAAAGATAAGGCAAAAACAAAAAAAGAGGATCAACGTCAGGCATCCTGTCAAAATCCCCAAAGAACGCCCCACCTCCAGGGTTTGTCCAAAATTCCTCAAGAAGAAACCGAGAAGATAAAGGTAAAGAGGGGGATGCTCAAGGTGAGGAATTTCGCCACGGTAGAAAAGCGGTATCTTTGTCTCCGGAAGACGCCTGGCAGATTCGAAATTCCAAAAGTCATCTTGTGATGCGGGGGCATGGAGAAGGGGGATGCTTAAAAAAAGAAAACTCCCCACCACAAAAACCAACGGGAAGAGAGATAACATTACTTTCCTCATCAGGGCTTCCTCGCCCTTACAAAAGTATCTCCTCCGGGAAGAATTTCCATTTCCAAATTTAAGAAAAAGGTTCCAAAGAGTTCCTCGATACCTTTTTTCGTAAATGAAAGATCCGGCTTATCAAAGAGGGTGCGCATCATCCCCTTTGCAAATCCGAGGAAATCCCCTTTCGGTAATTTGGAAATCCCTCGCTGGAGAGAGGCGCCAAGCTTCCTGACTTTCGAACGGGGTATCTGATATTCGGGATCGCTCAACTGAAGCATGACCACAAGTGACCCTCCTCTTTTCAGAACCCTGAAAGATTCTCTCAAAACTTCTCGAGGAGACTGCACATGATCGAACGAAGAAAAAATCAATATGTTATCAAATACCTGATCCTTAAACGGTAGATATTCCCCTACGCCCAAGAACAAAGGAAACGGCTTTTGGATGCCTGGAAAGAGGGATTCCTTGTTGAAGGTGTGTTTTGGACTTGTAATCCAATCTTCTGGGTCAATACCCCAATATTCAACATCCCCTAGGAACGAACGGACTTCTCCATCGCCGCAGCCAATATCCAATAAGGACCCTTTGAACGGATGAAAATGTTGGAAGAGACCTTCCATGGTGGGGATTCTCTCTTGTGCATCTTCTTCTGTCCATCCTGTGGCGCGTCTGTCAAATTGTTTCAAGCGTTTTTTCCATAATTTCCAATAGTTTGCCTCCGGAGGCAAGAAATCCGGGATGCCGTTTGAGATACAGAAAACCCTCGCACACGGAGAACAGAACAGTGCCCCCTGCTCCTCTTTGCCCGGCACCTTCCGAATCTCCAGTGGATAATGTTTACAAATGGGGCAACAAAGCCGCTCTCCAACTCCTTCAAAAAGCGTTTCGATCTTCATTCTCCCGATAACATCCCAACTTTTTCAGAACTTCCTGATCGGCTAAAAGTGCTTGTCTCTTTACCCAGCGTCTCCTCTGACATGCTTTACCGGCATGACCTAGCGCCTCCAGAAAGCCCAGTGTAAAAACCCCCTTTCCGATAAAAGGCAGGAGGAGAGATTCGAAAGGGGTCCATACGAGATGCTGTAACATTAAGGAAGGACTGTGAATATTTTTCCAAGTAAAGAGAAAACGGTTTCGCCACTGTCTCCTTTGAATTTCCTTCTCTGAAAGTATCTTTCGGATGGTTCCCGCGGCTTCGTGAATCACACGGCTTCGAGGATCAACCAACGATGTCCAACCCTTCCTCCAAGCCCGGTAACAGAGGTCAAGATCTTCCAGGTAAAACCGTCCATAGAGTTTATCAAAACCCTCCAGTTCCTCAAACATCTTGCGGCGAAACGCAGCATGTCCTGCCGACGCAAACAAAACCGGAACCGGTTTTTCCCATCGGGGAGGAAGCATTTCATAATAGTACCAAAAAATTCCCCAACGAAAGCGCACCCTTGGAAACTGAAAGGGGCCGAGGTCTTGAGAGGAAGAAATGGAACGGCTCCCCACCGAAAAAATTTTTGGATCCTCGAAATGGGGAACGAGCGTTTCCAAAAAACCGTCTGTGACAGTCACATCGTTATCAAGAAAGAGGAGGATCTCATGGCGACTCGTCTTTGCTCCCTCATTCATCGCTTGCCCATTTCCGACGTTCACAGGAAGGAGA